>JAEEGL013625139.1_pt1 | contig 22737 bp, 25 predicted proteins | sample 9134231 | NCBI WGS metagenome assembly JAEEGL01 (sample SAMN16246548, study PRJNA631951) | gut metagenome | biome: gut microbiome; feature: rumen; material: fiber-attached | host: Bos | place: Iran: Karaj | collected 2018-10 | reverse complement strand
CATGGTACGCCTGACAGGAGTCGAACCTGCGCACATGGCGTCGGAGGCCACTGCTCTATCCACTGAGCTACAGGCGCGTAACAAATAACATATTTATTATATCAAAAACTATTGAAATTTGCAAGTGTTTATGCTATAATTTATTAGGAAAATTTTTTGAGGGGGTTTTCTTCATGCTGGTGCAGCTCAGATTTGTGAGCTCCGCCAACGGAGGTGAGACAATGGAAGATTATATTTACATAATCGTTGCGCAGACAGGTACCAGACCTGCGAAGTTTTTCAGATTCTTTACGAAAAAGCCTTACAATCACGTATCTCTTTCCGGAGATGTAAATCTTTCTGAGATGTACAGCTTCTGCCGGACTTATAAGCCGGTGCCGCTGCCTGCTACCTTCAATCAGGAGATAGTCGGAAAAGGCACTCTCGGACAATACGGATACATACCGTGCGAGATATACCGCATAGCTGTCACAAAGGAGCAGAAGGCTGAATACAACCGCGTTATACGACACTTTGCTGACAACAGGAACATCTACTCATACAATGTTCTCGGACTTCTCGCGGTATACCTGAATATAGAGTGGAAACGCAAAAAGAGCTTCGTCTGTTCGCAGTTTGTGGCATACACAATGGATAAGATAGGCATTCCGCTTGAGAAATCGTTCTGCCTCTATACGCCGGACGACTTCCGCCACTTTCCTAAGGCAACTCTTTACTATGCGGGAGAGCTCAACACTTTCTACGATGAAATGATGTCACGTCCGGAAAGCCGCTTTCCGCACAGAACAGCATCTAAGGCGTGAACAATGAGAAAACAGCCGGAAGCAGCATCCTGAGCTCGTCCGGCGAAATCAGATAGGCGGCAAGGCATAGCTTGCTGCCGGAGGATACTCCGCTGATATCGAGGCTGTAAGCTTGTCCGAGTATATCGAGCTCGGCTGAAGTATCTGTTACAGTAAGACGTGCGGGAGCTATCTTCTCCTCGCTGAGACGGTTGTACGAATTGGCATAACTGAATATGAACATCCACAGACCGCCGGTCAGGATAATGTAAGCGAGCATTAACCTGACGGCGGTATTTCTTTTGTTTCTCATTTTTTCTCCTTTACGGAATCGAGTGTGCGGCTGAGCGAGCGCCCGATGAGTTGTCCGGAATACTGTGCCTGTGAAAGAGTATTGCAGTGCGAGCCGACCTCTATCAGGAGGCTGCCGGTCGTGAGGTCCTGATTATAGTGGCGGTAGTCGAAAAGTATGGGACGTGTAAGTCCCGAATAGTCGCTTTCGAGCTGCTGCTGAAGAGTGCAGGCAAAGTGGAAATTCTTGATATAGTCCGGCATACCGAGAGTTCCATCGTCGCAGCCCGAGATTATCATCACCTGAGCCGCTTCTCTGCCGTCGATATTGACATAAGGCTGAGCGGCAGTGCCGTCGCCGGAGATGGCATCGCGGTGGATATCAAGAGCTACCTTTATAGTCGGGTACTGTTCAAGTATGGGGAGGATAGTCTCGCGGCTGCGCTCGTAGGAGCCGTTATACGAGGGATAATCGTGTATATCCGTTACGTGTATAACGCCTATGCCGGCAGCTTCGAGCTCCGCCTGTATCGCATCGCCGACCATTACCATATTCTTGGTGGGGTCAGTAGTCCGGTAGTTGAAGCTTGCATCGTAGTGCTCGCGGACGAAGGGCTCGAAGCTCTCGGTCGTGTGGGTATGGTAGATGAGCACCTGCGGGAGCGTCGTATCCGTAACCGTAAAATTAGGCAGACAGCGGCTCTCCTTTATAAGCTCATCGTTCGGGATATCGGTCTTGTTGTTGACCTGTCCCGCTTTTTCGAGGTCGAAAAAAGTCGTTCCGCTGTAAAGTCCGTAGGTAGTCCTGACGACGTCGCCGCCCTCGCTCCACTGGTCATCAGCCGGATACGGCTTTGGTCCGGGATCTATCGACTTCATCTTCCTCGGGTCGACGAGACGCACCTGCTCGTCCGTCAGTTCATCGTCCGCAGAGTATCCGTAGCCCTCCGAGAGCATATAATTCTTCCGTGTATTCCCCTGCGAGAAGCTGTGAACGGTCATGCTGTCTTTTTCATCGGTCTCGCCGCATATGCTTGTTCTGCCGATACTGCTTACCGCCGCTCTGATATCGGGTATGCACCTTGCCGAAACCGCTGCAGCAAACGGTGCTGACAGCAGTATAAAAGCCTTGACGGCACGTATCATTTTTCTGCGTTTATAGCGCGTCATTTCCTCACCTCGTTATTATATCCGTTTTATAAAGCATATTCACTCCGCCGGCGGAATATTCTTTTCCGGCTGAGGGATATTGCTGAAAAATGCGGAATAAGATGATACTGAGGTGGTAAGATGTACAGAACTTTCAGCGTTTCACGCTTTTTCGGACTTCTCCTGCTCGACGCATTCATATTCGCGGTCGGCGGAGTATTCTTTCTCGTGTTCGTCTCGTCTGCGGACAGCCGCGATGAGGAAGCCGTAACGCTTCCGGTGCTGATGTATCACAGCGTATGCGAGGGCGTTCCCTCCGAGTATGTGGTAACTCCGGAGCAGCTCGAGAGCGACCTGCAATGGCTGAGCCAAAACGGCTATAAAACGGTCAGAGCGGAGGAGGTCATCGCCTATGCAAACAGCCGCGGAGCTCTCCCGCCCAAGCCGGTAATGCTGACCTTCGACGACGGATACTATAATAATCTTGCGTACCTGCTCCCGCTGCTTGAAAAATACGACATGACCGCGATAGTGTCGGTCGTGGGCGAATACACCGACATCGACGCCGCGGCTGACCCTCATGTTCCGACATACTCCTATCTTACATGGGAGGACATACGCGCTCTTGCGGATTCCGGAAGGGTCGAGACCGGAGCTCACACCTACGCGATGCACTCGCTCTACAGCGGACGAAAGGGCTGCGGGAAGATATCCAGCGAATCCGAACAGGACTACCGCGCTGCTCTTACCGAGGATATCCAGCTCCAGCGGAGCGGCTTCACGGAGCATTTAGGCTATGCGCCAACGGTCTTTGCGTATCCCTTCGGGAACGTCAGCCGCGAGAGCATACCTGTTCTGCGCGAGAACGGCTACCTGATGACGCTCACCTGCCGCGAGCTCCCGAACAAGATAACCCGCGACCCGAACTGTCTCTACGGCATCGGCAGATTCAACCGGAGCGGACTTTACTCCACGGAGGAATATATGCGAAAGCTGACTGCATAAAAAACGGACGGTGAAAGAGCGTCCCTTCAGCCGATTCCGCGAGTTGCCAGATATGAGCCGTTTCTTTACTGCTCGGCAGCCCGCTTTTTCAGTCAAGGTAAGCAGCCTAAAACCGTCCGCGAGTGTTATTTTATTGCCGCAAACGCCTGTTTCAGCGTCGATGCGGGGATTATCTCAATGTCATAGTTTTTGACGTCAATGCCGGAAAGGCACTGCTTGGGGATAACGACCTTCCTGAAGCCCATGCGCTCCGCCTCTTTTATGCGCTGTGAAGCGTGCGGGACTGAGCGTATCTCGCCGCCGAGACCTATCTCGCCGAATGCGATGAGCTCCTCGTCGATGAGCTTGTCCATGATGCCCGAATACAGAGCCATTGCGACCGGCAGGTCGGCAGCAGGCTCGTCGAGTCGGAAGCCTCCGACAATGTTGAGGTATACGTCAAGGCTCCCCATGAAGATGCCGAGCCGCTTTTCAAGCACTGCGATGATGATGTTGAGCCTGTTGAAATCGTAGCCCGTGACCATTCTTCGCGGCGCGGAATAGCTCGTCTTTGCGGCGAGAGCCTGCACCTCGGCGAGTATCGGTCTGCTTCCCTCAATAACGCAGGCAACGCACGTACCCGATACGTTATGAGGTCTGCCGGATAGGAGCATCTGCGACGGGTTCGCAACCTCGGCAAGTCCCTTGTCGAGCATCTCGAATACGCCTATCTCGTTGGTCGAGCCGAAACGGTTCTTGACTGCGCGAAGCAAGCGATAGCTCTGGTGGCGTTCGCCCTCGAAGTAGAGCACGGCGTCGACGATGTGCTCCATGACCTTTGGTCCCGCGATAGCGCCGTCCTTGTTGACGTGACCGACGATGATGACCGGTATCTCCTGACTTTTCGCAGTGCGCATGAAGAGATTGGTGCATTCCCGCACCTGAGTGATACTGCCCGGACTTGAGCTTATACGGTTTATGCTCATGGTCTGGATAGAGTCGATTATCGCGATATCCGGAGCGCTTCCTGCTATCGTTTCGGCGATAGCCTCAGCGTCGTTCGCAGTTAAAATATACAGGTTCTCGGTATCGACTCCGAGCCTCTGCGCACGGAGCTTTATCTGCCGCGCGGATTCCTCGCCGGAAACATAGAGCACTGAATGCTCCTCGCCGAGAAACTGGCATATCTGCAAAAGCAGCGTACTCTTGCCGATGCCGGGTTCGCCGCCGAGCAGTACGAGCGAGCCCTTTACAAGTCCGCCTCCGAGAACGCGGTTTAGCTCTCCTACTCCGGTGTCGTAGCGGACATCGCTGTCAGCGCCGATGCTTTCAAGCTCGAGTATCTGCTCCGAGAGGTCGGGGACGCTCCGCGATGAGGACGCATTCCCGACAGGCGAGCTGTCAGCGAGCTCCTCCTCGAAGCTGTTCCACGCTCCGCATGAGGGGCATTTGCCGTTCCATTTCGAGCTCTCGTAGCCGCACTGGTTACAGGTGTAGATATATTTCGATTTAGCCATAGTATCAGAGAAGCGCCGCTGTGATATCGGCTTCGGTCAGGCTGTACTTCCTTCCCACCTGCATTACGCTTCCGGAGCTTACATAGTCCGCGGCTGAGAAATTGCTGTCGGCGAGGCTCCAGTAGGTGGTCTCCATGGGAGTTTCAGCGTAGAATACGAGCTTTTCCATATCGAACTTGATACAGCCGAGACTGCCGTAGGTACCGTCAAGCTGAGACATCTCGCCGCCGTTGAAGTAGTATATCCTGCACTGCGATTCCGAGAATGCTCCCTCTGAAACTACCAGCTCGGGGACATCGTCACCGTTGAGGTCGCAGAGCTCGAAAGCAGCTCCGCTTGCAGCGACATCTAATGAAGTCAGAAGCTCATTGAGCTTGCCGCGTGCGAGCTCCTTCTGCTCTGTCGTGAGAACGGCTCCCCAGCTTTCAGCTCGGCGGATACCGTAATTTACAGCCGCATCGCCGAAGGTGTACTTCCTGCCTATCCTGAATGAGGGACCGGCTCCGTATTCCGTGAGAGTTTCCTCATACTGCGAAAGAAGCACATCGTCACCGTTGATGCTGTGTATGATAGTTGCGCCGGAAGAGGCTTCGCCGGAATTGTCGCTGTAGTTGAGCTTGTCGACGAGCTCTCCGTCCTCATATTTCTTGTATTTGCCGATAATAAAGCCTTCGCCGCTGTATTCCTCGTGGATAAAACCCTGCTCGGGGAGATATTCAAATTCGCCGAAGAAGCCGGTCTCTCCGAGGCTTACGATGTTTCCGCCCTCGCAGGTGTAGATGCTGCACATCGAAGCTTTATCGCTTGAGGGAGAGATTATAAGCTCGGGAGTATCATCTCCGGTGACATCGGTTATCTCAAATGCCGAGCCGCCGTTTGGATTGGAATTGAACTGCTCCGAGTTCCTGAATTCCTCCAGCTTAGCCTCATACGGAGCCTGCCACTCGAATGAGATGCTCTCGGGCGATACCTTCTCGGGCTCGGTAGGAGCTTCGGACGATGACGCTTTGTCAGTAGTCGAACAGCCCGCAAGGGAAACTGCCGAAATGAGCGATATAAGACATAACGCTTTATTTATCTTCAAAATAAGACCTCCAGTTTTTGTTCTGTGCGGCACATAGCCAAATTATATTTTAGCACATTTATAATAAAGTGTCAATTAATATATTATTACAAAGCCGAAAGGAGTTTTTCCATGAACGATACATATATAATACCCGAGGTTTACGACGAGAGGAGCAAGCTCCCGCCGGACGACGACACCTCCGCTCTCGAGGAGGAGCGCTCGCGCCGCAAAAAAGAGGGCAAGGCTGACGACATAATCGCTATGCAGACTGCGCTCTGCCTGCTTATAGCAATAGGACTTGCCGCTCTGAACATCTTCCGGAGCGATATCGCCGGCGATATCCTCTCACGTCTGCGCGGACTTTCTGCCGATACATCTGAGCTTTTCCCGAATCCGATATCCATGCTCACGGAGTATCTGAGCCGTTGAGAAAGCTGAGGATACATTTTTCGTTCCTGCTGTTCAACGCTCTGCTTTTCATGCTTAAAGACGCCGGCATGATACTCGGATTCTACGCCGTGTGCCTGCTTCATGAGCTCGGACATATCGCCGCTCTGCGGCTCACCGGAGGAGAGCTCCGCCTGATAGAGTTCAGCATCTTCGGCATAAAAATGACTGCGGCTCCGGCGGCTGATATAAAAAAGGGAGCGGCTGTCCTCCTGAGCGGTCCTGCTGTGAATCTGCTGATGTACGCGGCTCTTGTGCTGACCGGAAACGGCGGCAGACTTGCCGCTCTGAGCCTTGCCGCGGGAACTTTCAACCTCCTGCCGTTCAGCTCCCTCGACGGCGGAGCTCTGCTTGATATGCTCGCGGAGGGCTCGCCGCATGAGCGGCTGATACAGTCGGTGCTGAAGGCTGTGAGAGCGCTCCTGCTCGCGGGGATAATTATCGCTGTAGTGACGGATACGGCTCTCATGTGACCGGCACTTGTACGCAGATAAAAAGTATAAAATACGGCATTTCTTGACAATATCCGCCTTATGTGCTATAATCATATTGCGTATTTTACGCTCCACGATAAAGTGGAGCGTAGTTTTTATTCTCATTCCGGAAGGTCGGTGAATACATGAACGTCTTTGATTTCGATAATACACTCTACCGCGGCGAGAGCTCGATAGACTTCGCGCTCTACATGATAAGGATAAACAAAAAGATAATACTCTGGCTCCCGAAGCTTTTCTGGAATCTGCTCAAGTATAAGCTCTGCCTTGTGAACAGAAGCTATATGGAAAAGTCCATAAACGACGCGATGAAGCGCTTTATCAGGAGCGAGCAGGAAGTTCTGAGCCTCACTGACGGCTTCTGGAAAACTCACATACGCAAGCTCGACCGCTCTATGCTGAAAAGGATACACAAAGACGATATCATCATCACCGCAGGTCCGTCGTTCCTGCTGAACGGCATAAAAAAATACCTCCGAACGTCAAACATGATATGCTCGGAGGTCGATCTCGAAAACAAATGCGTGGTATACCTCAATTTCAGCGATAACAAGGTCAGACGCTACCGCGAGAAACACGGTGACAAGCCGATAGACTGCTTCTACACAGATTCTTTCAACGACAAGGCAATGATGGACATCTCCCGCAATGTATTCATCGTGAAAAAAGGAAAAGTCAGACGCATAAAATGAGCCTTGACAAATACGGGATTATGGGATATAATATGTCCAGTGATTTTTTAAGGAGCTGATAACTTGCATAACGTTTCAACTGAAAAAGCCCTGAGCAACCAGCTCGCTTCCATACGTATGGAGGGCTTCTGCTTTTCTGACAGCGAGATCGACAACGTCAGAAAATGCCTCAGCGGCGAGCTCACCTTTAAACAGTTCACTGACAAGATCGTCAGCGATGTAAAGCACAGGTAATGGCTGTATACAATGTTGAGGGCTGTCAGTGGAACTGCTACCCCGATACTGCCGTTCTCATCAATAAATTCGATATCCGCGACCGCGCCGAGCTTGATGCCGTCGAGAAGCAGATAACGCTCCTGCGAGGTATTCAGGCGGAACAGGAAACGGTGTTCAGCGAGCCTGATCTCGGGTTCTACAAATCGCTGCATAAAATGCTGTTCAGCGACCTCTACGACTGGGCGGGGACTCTCCGAACGATAAACATCTCCAAGAAGGGAACTGTCTTCTGCCGGCACGACGAGCTCGAACGAGTTGGAACTCTCAAATTTGCGAGGCTAAAAGAGCAGGATTACCTCTGCGGCATGGACAGGGAAACCTTCCTCTCCGAGCTGACTGAGCTCTACCACGAGCTGAATATGCTCCACCCTTTCCGCGAAGGAAACGGGCGGACGCTCCGCATTTTCATCACACTGCTCGTAAGAAATGCGGGATATGACATTGATTTTTCCAAATGCGACAGCGATATGCTGATGATAGCTACTATAAAGGCGGCTCAGGGCGATACGTCGATGCTCAGAGCTGTATTCGATGAACTGATAATTTGAGACCTCACCTAAGCAAAAAGCCATAAAGAAGTTTTGACTTCTTTATGGCTTTTTTAAGTGAATAAAGAAGAATGAATAATGAAAAAATAATAATTGAGGGCGTGATATAGAAATATATCCCGCCCTCGCTTAATTGTAGGTTTTATTTAATAAATCTTTCTTTTTAACTTATGTACACAAAATTTCCAAACATTTCGTTGACTATTTATGCAAATCGTGGTATAATTATATAAAGTATATACCCAACTACTTCAAGGAGACTTTCTGATATGACGCAATTGAAAAAAAAGCTGAATCTGAAAGACCTGTTCTATATCTTCATTATTCTTGTTTTTACGGTCACCGTCGCAGTTATCGACAGCGGCTACACTGAGGAACACAACGAATCCTCTATATCTATGGAAATAGGCTGGACTGACGAAGACGGCGCTCTCATCAATCTCAGCAAGCTTCCGGCAGGCAATTCAGTGATATCGACAGAACTTCCGGATCAGGAGATAAATGACAAGCGGCTCTGCCTGAAAAGTATCGACACCTTCTTCGATGTCAGCGCCGACGGAAAAGAAATATACAGCTACCGCCCCAAGATACCCAAGCTTCTCGGCAGATCATACGGTATGTACGTCCACGATATCTATATACCCGCCGGAGCAAAAGAGCTCACGCTCCGCGCTGAACCTGTATTCAAGGGAAAAAGTCCGCTCCTGAGAGACGTCGTCATCGAGGACGCAGGTGAGTATATGACTGACCTGCTGAAAAACAATATCCTCGCATTTATCCGTTCTTCGATAACCATTATTTTCGGACTAATTCTCCTCATCCTCGGCATACCTAACGGCATACTCAGCCGCTCGTCCGGACTTGATCTCATCTCATTCGGCACACTGTGTGTACTGCTCGGATTCATCGGTCTCAATGATACCTATATGCCGCAGATAATAACTCAGATGCCGGCGGCTGTCCGCGTGATAACCTACATATGCCTCATCTTTATCCCCTACCCCGCGCTCTCTTTCTTTTCGAGCGCCTCCGGCATAAGGGATTCCAAAATAATACGCGGTTCACTTATCGTGTGCATGGTCAACTTCATAGCAACGGTCGCTCTGACTTATACCGGCATTTCCGACTACTACCATATGGTGAACGTTTCCCATATAGTGATAACCGCAGGCTTTTTTGCAGCCGCTTTCATGGTTGGAAGCGCTATCGCAAAGCATACAATACGTCCTAACCTTGTGCGAAGCCTGTCGCTCGGTCTTTCTGCCTGCATCGCAGGAGCCGCGATCGACGTTATACGCTATCACAGAGGCAATATCAACGGCTTCTCGAATTATTCGCGTATCGGAGTGCTCATTTTCCTCTTTATCATGGGAATCTATATGTTCCGCGATCAGGTCCGCGCGCTCAATCAGAAGCACAAGGACAACATCACCTTCATCAACGAGATAACCGCTGCATTCGCGAAAATAATCGATATGAAAGACCGCTATACCAACGGTCACTCCTCACGCGTTGCAAAGTATACGGCAATGCTTGCAAGAGAGCTCGGCTATGACGAGGACACGGTCCAGAAATACTACCGTATCGCGCTCCTGCACGATATCGGAAAAATAGGCATCCCGCAGTCAGTTCTCAACAAGCCCGGCAAGCTGACTGAGGAGGAGTTCGAGATAATCAAGTCTCATACTACCAAGGGCTATGAGGTATTGAAGGATATCAGCATTATGCCCGAGCTCTCAGTCGGCGCGGGAGCTCATCACGAACGTCCCGACGGCAAGGGCTATCCCAAGGGTCTGAAAGGCGACGAGATACCCAAGGTCGCACAGATAATCGCCGTTGCCGACTGCTTCGATGCGATGTACTCCAACCGTCCGTACCGCGAACGAATGAATTTCGACATTGCCGTATCCATTATAAAAGAGGTATCCGGCACTCAGCTCTCAAGTGAAGTCGTTGACGCCTTCCTGCGGCTCGTCGATAACGGAAAGTTCCGCGCTCCCGACGACAAGGGCGGCGGCTCGACTGAAAACATCGACAATATCCACAAGAAGTTCGGCATGGCAGCCGAAAAAAAGAGTTGACAAGCTCCACCTTCAATTGATATCCCGGCATAATATCCCTCTTGACAGAAACACCGCTGACCTGTATAATATATGCAGATACACATGATGCAAAGCTCCGGATATCACATTACGGAAAGGCTGAGATCGTATGAAAAAATCACTCATTTTCGTTTTCCTTTTACTGACAGCTTTAGTCATGACAGCCGCCTGCGGAACAGAAACTCCCGGCGAAAATTCAGAGGTAACAACTGCTGAAACGTCAACATCTGCCGCTTCTTCAGCCACGACATCTTCCTCGACTTCAACTGCGAAACGCACCACGAAAACTACCACATCTACAACTGTTACCACTTCAACAACTTCAACAGCTCCCGCCGCCACTGCTGAAACGGCCACAACGGTCCGGACAGAACCTCCTGCGCCCGAACCGGCTCCCGCTCCGGAACCGGCACCCGCTCCCGAGCCCGAATACACCGAAGAGCCCGTGGAGGAAGCTCCCTACGAGGAGCCCGCTCCGCAGGAAAATACCGGCGGAAGATATGCTGATACGTATCAGCTTCAGGTCGCATACTATGTAAATGAGGAACGTTCGTCATACGGCACAGAGCCGCTCCTATACAGCGATAAGCTCGGAGAAATGGCTCAGCTCAGGGCAAACGAGATAGTTGAGCTGTTCAGTCATCAGCGCCCCGACGGCAGAAGCTGCTTCTCCGTTTTCACCGACAACGGCATTCGCTACTGGGCTATCGCAGAGAATATCGCTGCCGGACAGGAATCGCCCTCCTCAGTTGTAAATGCGTGGATGAATTCGGAGATGCACCGGAAGAATATCCTCAGCTCAGACTATAAATATATCGGCGTCGGAAACGTCTCACAGGGCGGAATGCAGTACTGGGTACAGATATTCGCTGACGCTGACGGTATCGACGGATTTGAAATCGCAGGCATTTAAAACATTATAAATAAGCCGGATACTCTGGATAAGTATCCGGCTTTTGCTTTGTGGCTCGATTTACATTTTCCTGTTGTAGTAAAGCTTCACCGCACAAGTGATAAATGTATCCGTCAGAAGCACTGCAAAGAGCGTGAGACTGACAGTAACGCTGAAAAACCCGGAAACGATAACGGCGATAGCCAGTGCCATAAGGCTGATAACAGAAGCTGTGCGCATGGTCTCCTTGCTGATAGCGAGGTTGCGCTCGTCGGTTGATTTTATGTACATATCCTTGAGCTTCTTCTCATCTTTAAGCGCGAAAGAAAGATATACTATCATTACTATACTGACCAATTCTGTCGAGCAGAAAACTCCCATTACGATACCGCGTGAGAAATCGTTTGTTTCATTCGTGAGAAAGTTGAGTAAAAAGCTGAGTAATCCTGCACTTGAGCAGTATAACGTGCAAAGTTTGATGCGGTCCTTGATTTTTTTCTTGAATTCTTCCATGATATCCTCCTTATAGGTTCTCGTCGCCCTCGAATATGAACAGCTCTTCGATAGATATGCCGAAAAACTGCGCTGCCTTATGGGCGAGAGTGAGTGAAGCGTTGTATTTTCCGTTTTCGAGTGAGATTATCGTCTGCCGCGTGACCGACAGAGCGTCTGCGAGCTCCTGCTGCGTGACCTTGCGGGACTTCCGCAGCTCTTGTATCCTATTTTTCACTTTCGTCCTTCTCTTTCTTCTGACGGGCAGAATCTGAGTACGTCATTATTATAGCTATTGCAACTGCTATTGCTGCCCATGGCAGAGCGGCATTGAAAAATTCATGCATAGTATTTCCTCCTTTGATGTAAAGTGAGCTTTACTTGTGCTGTGAATATAGTATAGCACGCTTTACATTTGATGTCAAGTATACTATACATATTTTTATATTTTAACATATAGTTATAACCTATGACTATAACTGATAATGGGTTTTATATAATTGACAAATATATAATTCCGATGTATAATATAGGCATACCAACGAAATAAAGGAGGAGCTTCAATGAAAAAGCTTCAGACACTTGCACAGCTCCGTTCAATAGTAAGAGGAACTGACCGAATGTGCATGGAACGATGTTAAACGAATTCATTACCCACATTAATATATATTTATAAAGATTTTTTCAGGAGGATATTATCATGGCTAACAATAAATTACATTTCGAGACTTTACAGCTTCACGTAGGACAGGAAAACCCCGACCCCGCTTCGGACGCAAGAGCAGTTCCGATATATGCGACAACTTCTTACGTTTTCCGCGATTCACAGCACGCGGCTGACCGCTTCGGACTCAAGGACGCAGGCAATATCTACGGCAGACTTACCAACTCGACTCAGGACGTTTTCGAGAAGCGCATCGCCGCTCTCGAGGGAGGAGTTGCCGCTCTCGCAACAGCTTCCGGCTCGGCAGCTATCACATATGTGGTTCAGGCACTCGCAAAGGCAGGAGAGAACATCGTAGCTGCAAACACTCTCTACGGCGGAACCTTCAACCTCTTCGCACATACGCTTCCGCTTTACGGTATTACTACAAAATTTGCCGACCCCGACGATGAGAACAGCTTTGAAGCCGCTATCGACGAGAATACAAAAGCGCTCTACATCGAAACTCTCGGCAATCCTAACTCGAACGCAGTCGACATCGAGAAGATAGCTAACATCGCTCACAAGCACAATATCCCGCTCGTTGTGGACAATACGTTTGCGACTCCGTTCCTCGTTCGTCCTATCGAATACGGAGCTGATATAGTCGTTCACTCGGCTACAAAGTTCATCGGCGGACACGGCACAGCTATCGGCGGCGTTATTGTTGACGGCGGCAATTTCAGCTGGGATAAGTCCGGACGCTATCCGTGGATATCCGAGCCCAATCCGAGCTATCACGGCATAAGTTTCTCCAAGGCTGTAGGAGCTGCTGCATTCGTAACATATATCCGTGCGATACTTCTCCGCGACACAGGAGCTACTCTTTCGCCGTTCCACGCATTCATATTCTTACAGGGACTTGAGACTCTCTCGCTCCGCGTTGAGCGCCACACTGAGAACGCCAAGAAGATAGTTGATTACCTCGCAAATCACCCGCAGGTAGACGCTGTACATCACCCCTCACTCGCTTCAGAGCCGAGCCATGAGGTCTACAAGAAGTACTTCCCCAACGGCGGCGGAAGCATCTTCACATTCGACGTAAAGGGCACTGAGGACGACGCAAAGAAGTTCATCGACAACCTCGAGATATTCTCGCTCCTTGCAAATGTTGCCGACGTTAAATCACTCGTTATCCACCCGGCTTCAACAACTCACTCGCAGCTCACCGAGGCAGAGCTCGCAGAACAGGGAATAAAGCCCACAACTATCCGTCTCTCGATAGGAACCGAGCACATCGACGACCTCATTGCAGCTCTCGACGGCGCTTTCGCTGCTATAAAGTAATATACTATCCAGTCCAAATATAAGTTCAAACTTGCAGACAGCGGGGCCCTTTCTCATGAAAGCTCCCCGCTGTTTTCTGCTCTGTTTATCATTTTATCTCGAAAGCATAGTCGTTATGTATCGGGATATCCCGCGATTCTATGCGTTCCACGCTGCCCCACGAATGGTTTTCCATCGACTGTATGAGCTCGTCGATATCGTTCAAACTTCCCTCCGCCTCCATCTCAACTGAGCCGTCCGGCAGATTCCTCACCCAGCCGGAAATGCCGAGTCTGCGGGCGGAAGAGCTTGCTCTCCACCGGAAGCCGACTCCCTGTACGTATCCGTAGAATATGATATGCCTTCTCACCTTTTCCATTGTCCGCACTCCTTTCACACTAATTATATCACAGTATCCATGCATTGGCAACCTTTACAACTTCACGCTCCTCGTGTATAATAGTAGTAGAACCACAGAAAAGAGGCTTTACAATGTATCTGAGACCAGTTCCGCAGGATTCTCCCGACAAACAGCTGATTCACGCGATAAACGAGGAAGCTTTTCCGGAATGGGAACGCTGCTCTGTCGACAGCCTATACGCCTCCGGAGCGGACGGCAACCTCGATATGCTCGGGATATATGACGAGGACGAGCTCGCGGGATTCCTCGCAGTACGCAAATTCGAGAACATACGCTACCTTGCATATTTCGCGGTCGAGAGCAGCAGACGCTCACACGGTACAGGCAGCACGGCACTTCAGCTTCTGAGCAGGTATTACTCCGGCTGTCAGATAGTGACCGAGTTTGAAACTCCCGACGGCAGCTCTGCAATAAAACAGCGCCGGCGAGATTTCTACCTCCGGAGCGGATTCCGCGAGACAGGCTGGTACAGCTTCTACGACGAGACCGAGTTCACGGTCGCCTGCTCGGGGAGCTGCTTCGACAAGGCGTGCTTCGACAGATTCGTTACATATCTTGGCACGATAGTCCCCGACTTTATCCCGAAGCTCTACCGGAAACAACAGGAAAACAAGCTGTACTATATGTTCAACAAGCCGCAGGGCTGCGTGACTGCCCGCTCGGACGCGGTGCATAAAACAGTCATGGACTACTTTCCCGCTGACATTGCGAAGAAGCTCCACCCGGTCGGCAGGCTCGACAAGGATACGTGCGGACTGCTGGTTCTCACCAGCGACGGCGACCTCGATTTCAGGATAATGCAGCCGGACCGCCACATCAGCAAGACCTACTTCTTCTACGCGCTCGGCGAAATGACTGCGGAGAAGGTCAAGCGCCTCGAAAACGGTATACAAACGGCTGATTTCACCACGCGCAGAGCCGTTTTCCGCTTTGTCAGGGAATACCGTATCCGCGAGCTCGAAAGCTTCATGTCAGCCGGACGCCGTGACCGCTATATGAAAAATCCCGACGGACCCGCTTTCTCCGGCGAAATAACTATCTGCGAGGGCAAAAAGCACGAGGTCAAGCGTATGCTTGAAGCCGTGAATTGCCGGATAATCTTCCTGCGCCGCGACAGCATAGGAGCTCTCACGCTTGACCTGAATCTCTCTCCCGGAGAATACCGTCCGCTCACCGAAAAGGAGCTCAGTCTGCTCAAAACTGAAACATAACACAAAAGACGCATTGACATAAGCGAGGACGTGATATATCTCGATATCACGTCCTCTTTGCTTATTATTAGCCGCTCAGGGGCAGGTCGGAAGCCTTTATAAGTCCTGCATCGACCTTCTGTATCGTGAGTGCGTCGTTGGGAGTAATACCGTCGCCCTTTCCGGAAACATCAGCATTTGCCTTGGCTGTATCGCTGAGCGGATACTTGTCCTTGTTGCCGATGTACTGGAGGATAGCAACTGCGTCCGCTATGGACACGTTCCCGTCCAGATTGGTATCGCCGCTGACTGCTGGTGCATCGCCTGCTATGGCAATGTAGCCGTCATAATAGCCCGCGAGCCTTCCAAGTGCGGAGCAATCCTCAGCATCTGCCGCAGAAGGCTTGAAATTGCAGTTATACCGCTGATTATAGATTCCGTACATAAACGTGTATGCATTCATGAGCTTGCCGTTTTTGCCGAATGAGCTGTCGAAGAACATATCCTCCGCGTCTTCGCTCGCCACATAGACGATATCGAACGGATAGACGTCGCCGGACCTGGCATTCTCGGGAACTTTCAGGGTAAACTCCCACATCGTGCCGTCCCTGCCGGCATTTTCCTCAGCAAAGGAGCTGAAGAATATTCCCTTCATCGAGCCGTTTTCCGCATCGGCAATGCACCTGTTGTTCAGCTCTGAAACTGCGTCTCCGTATGTGGCGGGAGCTCCGTTTGAAGCGGGAACTATGCTGAGCCGCTTGTCGAATCTTACGTGCAGTCCGGAAGCAGAATACTTGCCCTCGGCACCGCTCACCCGGAGCGAGCATTTCAGCGTTTTTCCTGCGATATCAGCCGCATCGAAAACCTTTCCCTTTTCAGTTCCGTCAACGGTTATCGAGAGCTCCGGCTTTACGGGAGAATCCTCGGGAACGAGCCCCTTGTCGAAATACTGCGAATCCTTTATGTCGGCTTCGCTGAAAACAACAGGAGCTTTCGCCGTTGATGTTGTCGTTGTGGCAGGAGCAGTTGTAGCCCGCGGGATAGTTGTGGTGATGCTTACGCCGCTGTCCGCGATAGCGGCATATCCGTCATAGCCTCTGTACATGTAATTGAGCGCGATACACCGAGCGGTATCGCTTTCGGGGATATAAAGCGGATTCAGCCAGTTCTTTATGCCCTTTGTGAACGTATAAGCCTGCATGAGACAGCCCTCGCGGTCGCAGGCATTATTCACGAAGAGGTCGCCGTCCTCGTACTTGATATCGAACGGGAAGACCGTACCCGGAGCACAGCCGGACGGTATCTTGAAGCTGAACGTGAATAGCTCGCCGTCAGTGCCGGAATCGTCGCCTCCGGCAGTGCTGAGGAAGATGCTCTTCATGCCGTTTTTCGGAGCTGAATAGTCGGATTCAGACCAGCATCTCAGTCCGTTTGCAGCATTACCGAACTGACCGAACGTTCTGAGGTCGTCCTTGTCGAGACCGAGACGTGCATCGTAGTAGAGGTGTATGCCTGCCGAGCAGTATTTCCTTGCCGCACCTGAGATATTCACAGTGCAGGTGAGCTTCTTTCCGGCGCTCTCCTCAGGACTTACTACAACGCCCGCCGAGCCCTTGTTTATTGAGAGAGTTATCTCCGGTCTGACCGCGGAGGCTTCTATCTCGGAGAAAGTAAATCCGCCGTATTCGCCGTATGTAACGGTCTGCATGGAGCTGTAGCGCGAGGCGAGAAAGTCGTCCATTCCGGAGTTTCTGCCCGATGTGTAATATGCAGTGACCAGCGACGCATCAACAGAATCAATGCGTCCGTCCTTGTTGACATCTGCCGCGAGCTTCATACCTCCGGCAAGCGGAGAATTAAAGCCGCGCGATGTGCTGCTGTAGCTTTCAAGTATGAGCGAGCAGTCGGTAGCGTTTATCTGCCCGTCATTATTAACGTCTCCGGAGGAATATCCGCTGTCTGCAAAGGCAGTCCGGCTGCACCACGGTGCAGCTCCGGAATATGCCATTGCAAGCGTAAGAGCTCCGGCAATAAATCTTTTAAGTTTCGTATTTAGTCCCCCTTAAGGCAATACCGCACAAAGATTGTGCTGAAGATGCACCGTGAGATTTTTCGTCAGATTGTATAGAAATTCCACAGGCATACTGACGTATGTCAAGGGATTTCTGTGTAAGATGACGGAAAATATCCAAGCAGATTCAGTACAAAGACGTCAGGCGGTCTTTGTGCGGTGTTGCCTTAAATACATCGTATATACATTATAATCATTTTCAGGACTAAACACAAGCTTAAAACAAAGATTTCAGCATTATCAACAAGTATACCGTCAATACTATATGTAAAGTTACAAAAAAACTGGTATTCACGGCTTGAGGAATACCAGTCTGTAAGTAAGTCTGCCAAGCAGGGAAGCTCCTCCGCGGAGGTATCTCCCGAGCCTGAAATGTGCCATATATCCGTCGTCGGGACAGCTTTTGCGGACTATGCTCCCCTCGAAGAAAAAATGGTCTGAAAGGAGCATATCCATGTCCTTTATCGAGTACCTCCAATAGGGTTTGCTGAGCCTTTCACAGCCGCTCAACTCTATACACTTTGCAATAAACGACATACAATTATCCGCATGGTATATTCTGAATCCGCCTAAAACAGTCATAGTCGCCATTGAGAAGAGGTTGAAAATGCGGCTCTCATCGCTTTCGCATTCGCGGATATACGACATGACCTCCGCGTACTTTTCGTCAGCGACTTCGAGCTCGAATATCTTCGCGCGGAACGAGCGGTGTCTGCCGAATGCGTAGTAATGCCTGTACTCGTGAGTGAATCCGGCTTCAAACGGGAAGTAGTGATACCGCCGTGAAAAGCTGATGAAATCGGTCATCGAGGGGTCAAGACTGAGCGCGATATGCGTGTACGGATATCCCGTCAGCTTCCTCGCAGCAGAGCCAAGTCCGGTATGAGCCTTTATCAGGACGATGTAGAGCTTCTTCATTTTTCAAGTCCCTTCAGCCGCTTGAAAAGTGCTATCGCCATGCGTATCATCTCATAGTACATCGGCAGCATTCCGAGAACAATGAAGATATCTCCCGCGAGCACTCCGATGCCGGCAACAGTGAACACCGGCGCAGAGCCGAATACAAGCGCAAGTATGCAGAATATGCTGTATGCGATATGCGCTTCGACGGGTCCGAGGCGCGGAAACTGAAACTCGTTGAAGTAGATGATGTAGTTCATCATCGTCACGTTCATAACTCCGTAAAGCGGAGCGGCGAATGCCGCGGGCTCGAGATGAGCATACGGCGATAGTCCGAATGCAAGTATCAGGAAAGTCGATATCAGCACGTCGGAGATGAGGTCGAAATATGCTCCGGCGCGTGAGGACATCCCTCTTGAACGCGCTACATAGCCGTCGAGGACGTCAGCCGTCATGTGAGCCCACAGTCCGGCTATCGTTCCGATGTAAAAGAGCGGACTTATCTGCGCGAGCAGTGCGAATACTATCGCGAGCGCTCCGAAAAAAACTCCCACAGCCGTCACCTGATTAGGTGTCATCCACTTAGGTATAAATCTGCCGAGAAGCTTGTACATAAGCTTCTGATAGCCCGTTTCGAGCTTGCTCGGTATCAGTTTTTTCACTGGATTTTTATATGGTTCTGACATTGTTAGCCTCCGAATCTGAAAAGATTTTTCACCATTGAACCGATGAAGAATTTATAGTCGATAAAGTCGTATATCCCCTGTCTCCAAGCGCGGATAAACAGGCGTATCAGCAGCACATGATAGTGGAAATAGTAAGCCCTGACTGAAAGCTTCGAGGGCTTTGCAACAACGTGGAGATAGTCCCAGTGCGAGGGGTCATGCGTAAGGAGCCTTCCGCGGTAATTCTTTATCTCGGAAGTATTCATCTCCGGCGTGTATATGGATATAGCCGCGTGTTTAAGGTCATGCTTTACTACCCATTTCCAAATGCTGCGGAACTCCTTAGCCGTGAAATCGAGGTCGGTGATGAACATTCCCATAGCGTTTATGCCAAGGCCGTTGAGTATCTTTACCGCCTTTTCATTAGCTCCCATATCTGAACGCTTGCTGTAGCGGTCGAGGTAGCTTTCGTCGGCGGCTTCGAGTCCGACAAGGACGTAATAGAATCCGATATCGCGGAGCTCCTTCATGAGCTCAGGATGAGCCGCTACGAAATCTGCTCTGCCGTAGCAGACGTAACGCTTGCGGATATTTTGCTCTTTTACGAGACGGATAAACGTCCTGAGCCGCTCCTCGCCAAAGAGAAAATCATCGTCGATGAAGTAGATGTTCTCGCATTCGATGCCTGCTATCTCGTCGACAACGTCAGCGATGTCGCGGGCGGAGTATGTTCCGCAGTTCATTGCATTGCGGATACAGAAGCTGCACCTGTACGGACAGCTGTACGAAGCTCTCACATGAGCCGCAGGCTTGAGCTCGAGGTAGCGGTAGCGGTCGGTATGCTCATAGAAGTAAGTCCTGTCCGGTCGGGGAAGAGTATTGATGTCGTCAGGCGCAGACAGGTTCTTTACCCATTTTCCGCCGCGCTTCCAGCATACTGAGCGTACACGGCGCGGCTCCTTGCCGAGCAGTATCTCCGCCGCAGGAGCGGGGTCAAAGCCGGTGAAAACGAAGTCGATATAGTCCGTGAAGAAGCGGCTTGCACAGCGCTGAGCATGAAGTCCGCCTATCATCGTTACCGCTCCCGCAGACTTTGCCGCTCTCGCGTATTCCTTCATGAAGCCCTCCTGACGGGTGCGTCCGCAGATATAGACTGCCGCCGGAGAGAGCTCGCTCAGCCGCTTAACGAACGGCTCTGTTTCGACCTGACCGTCCCAGATATGAGGCTCGAATCCGGCATATTCCAGAGCTGTCCAGAGGTATTCGAGCTCGAGCGGCTCGTTGTCGATAATACCTGCGAAATTGTACTTAGTCCGCGATATTTCGGGGTGTACGAGCAGTATGCGTTTATTCTGTTCCATTTTCATAGTTATCACTTCTCAGTTCAGTATAGGCAATTTTGCCGACAAGTGTTTTCGGAAGCTCGCTCATAAAAAACATATCCTTAGGCAAAGCATATGCGGCAACTTCCTTTTTCAGCATTTTCATGAGCTCTGTGCGGAGCTTTTCCGTGTCCGCGCCCTCAGCGGGAACTACGCAAGCCCGCACTCTTTCGCCCTTTATCTTGTCATGAACTCCCACAACAGCGCACATGATGACGTCCTTGTGCGAGTTGATGACCTCCTCGATATTCTGCGGGTAGATATTGTATCCGCCGGAAACTATCATTCGCTTCAGACGCTGACGGAAGTACACGAAGCCCTCCTCGTCCATGTAGCCGATATCGCCGGTATGGAGCCATATATAGCCGTCGTCGCGCTTCCGGAGCGTGTTTGCGGTCTCCTCGGGTTCTTTGTAGTAGCCCTTCATCACGGAAGGTCCGCGTATGATAATCTCGCCTGTCTCGCCCGCAGGGAGGACGTTTCCCTCGCTGTCTATTATCTGATAGAATGTGTCGGCGTAGGGCAGTCCCACGCTGAGGAGATTGTCCGAATCCGGCGGCATAAGGCAGCTTCCGGTCACACATTCGGTAAGTCCGTAGCCCTCACGCACGCGAGCTGTACAGCCGTGCTCGGCGAGCATTGCATTGAGCTTTTTCTTAGTCGACGGAGCAAGCGAGTCTCCGCCGGAGATTATACATTTGAGAAAGTCGAGCTTTTTGCCGTTGAAGCTCTTGTTCACTATCATTGATTCGTATATCGCAGGAACTCCGGCAATGATGTTCGGACGGTATCTGAACAGCAGCTTGTGGAAATCCCGTGTGGAGAATTTTGGCTGTATAACGGCAGTTCCGCCGAGGACGAGAATAGTGTGGATACATACTCCAAGTCCGAAGCCGTGGAATATCGGCATTACTGAAAGCATCCGCATTCCGGGTTCAAGAGTGCCGCAGGCGTCGATGCTGTGTATCGCGAGGGCGTTGAAATTCATGTTCGTGAGCATGATACCCTTGGGCTTTCCGGTAGTTCCGCCGCTGTAGAGTATCGCTGCCGTATCGTCAGACCTGCCGTGGAAGCTTTCAGTTCGCTTTCCGTTTGCCGCAGAAATAAAACTGCTCCAGTCGGAAGCCGAGGTCTCAGGCGGCTTGTTCTTGTTCGTGAGGGTATAGCCTATCTTAGTGAGAAGAGGCATACTTCTGCCGACGCTGACAGTTATCACATTCAAGCCGGAGCACTGTCCCTTCACCTTTTCAAGCTTGCCGGCGATGAGGTCAACTCCGAAGATGATGCGGCTCTCCGTGAGCTTCACGAAGCGGACTATCTCGTTCTCTGCCGACATAGGGTGTATCATATTCGCAACTGCGCCTATCTTGTTTATCGCATAAAAGAGGTATACAGCCTCCGGCACGTTCGGCAAACAGACCGATACTGAATCGCCGGGCTTTACTCCGGCAGCGGAAAGAGCTCCCGCGCATTCCGATATTTTTTCAATCAGCTGTGAAAATGTCAGCTTCTTTCCGAAATAGTTGAGTGCGCACATTCCGGAAAACTCTCCTGCCTTGCGTTCGATAAAGTCATAGAGTGAACAATCGGGATATTCAAGATGTCTTTTCATTTTTTACTTCCTCGTATCTTGTATAATGCTTTTTTGCGAGTTCCTCTGCCGGCATCGACTGCTTCAGCAGCTCCGCGACCTTTTCGTAGAGGAGCCTGTTCGTCTGTCCGGCGTCTCCGAGAGCGCGGAACGGCTTGCCGAAAACTATCTTTGGGCGATGCCTTGTGAATATCTTATACTCGCCGGTTATCGCGTAAGGAACTATCAGAGCTCCGGTGCGTTCAGCCATGACAGCCGCTCCGAATTTGAACGGCAGCACGAGCTCGTTCGTGTAGTTTCTCTTAGCCTCGGGCGAGACGTTGACGAGCTCGCCCTTCCGCAGAGCCGATAACGCCGCTTCAAGCGCCGCGGGATTCTTCCTCGCGTGAAGGTCTACAGGGATAGTTCCCGCGCTCCTGAAAAATCCACCGAACGGTCCGTCGTGGAGAGCCTTCTTTGCAAGAGTGCGGACTACACGCTTCGTGGAGATGTCTATCATAAGCGGGTCGAATGCGTGCTTGTGATTTCCGGCGATAACGGCTGCTCCGTTCCTGGGAATGTTCTCACGTCCGATGATAACGGGTCTGAATACTATCAGGAATGCAGGCTTCAGAACAAACTTTGCCGCCTTATAAAATGTATACATACTGCATTGCTCCTTTTGTCACACAATATTTATTAATGTCTGCTCAACAACTCAAAAATGCCTTTATAGAGCTTTTTAAAGGCATTTCTGAGTTGTCAAAGTGCAAGAAAAATAATAGCTTTTATGATTTTTCTTGCACTTTGTTTTGCCCTTTAGGGCAAAATGAGCTT
>JAEEGL014760167.1_pt1 | contig 22741 bp, 12 predicted proteins | sample 9134231 | NCBI WGS metagenome assembly JAEEGL01 (sample SAMN16246548, study PRJNA631951) | gut metagenome | biome: gut microbiome; feature: rumen; material: fiber-attached | host: Bos | place: Iran: Karaj | collected 2018-10 | reverse complement strand
CAATATAATCGCTATGGTCGGCGATGAGGGCGGGACACGCCTTGGGCGCCAGACACTTTTTGCCCTTGCAAAGACCGGCTTTGAGCTGCTTGTCGCAGCTTGTGCGGCGGAAGTTCGCCGTGGGACCGCCGATATCATTGATATAACCCTTGAAATCGGGCAGCGTGGTGAGCAGCTTTGCTTCCTTCAGAATCGATTCCTTGCTGCGCGTGGAAATGAACCGTCCCTGATGCAGCGCAATGGAACAGAAATTGCATGCGCCGAAGCAGCCGCGGTTGTGCGTGATGGAGAAGCGTACCTCCTCAATGCCGGGTACCTTACCGATTTTCTCATACGACGGATGGTAGGTGCGCATATACGGCAGCGCGTAGACCGCGTCGAGCTCTTCGGTTGTCAGCGGCGGCATCGGCGGATTCTGCACCAGCATTTTGCTGCCGTGGCGCTGCTTGAGCAGCTTGCCGCGGATGTGGTCCTGCTCGTCCTGCTGAATCCGGCAGGAAAGCGCATACTTTTCCTTGCTTTCGCAGACCTGTTCAAACGACGGACACTCTGCGCCGGAAAGGGGCGTTTCGCGCACATCGCACGCATAGCAGGTGCCGCGGATATCGCGCAGGGCAGACACCGGCTCCCCTGCCGCCAGCCGGTCGGCAATTTCCACCGTCTGCTTTTCGCCCATACCGTAGGAAATCAGATCCGCCTGCGCGTCAAAAAGAATTGAGCGCCGGATCTTGTCGTCCCAGTAATCGTAATGGGCAAAGCGCCGCAGCGACGCTTCCAGTCCGCCGATGATGATGGGAATATCGCCGTAGGCTTCGCGGATACGGTTGCAATAGACAATCACGGCGCGGTCGGGGCGCGCGCCGGATTTGCCGCCGGGCGTATAGGCGTCGTCGTGGCGGCGCTTTTTGGCGGCGGTATAATGGGCGACCATGGAATCGATGTTGCCCGAGGAAACGAAAAAGCCGTATTTCGGACGTCCGAAGCGCATGAAATCCGCCTTGGAATGCCAGTCGGGCTGCGCTAAAAAAGCCACGCGGTACCCGGCATGTTCGAGTACCCGCGTGATGATTGCCGCGCCGAAGGACGGATGGTCCACGTAGGCGTCGCCGTTGACGTATACAAAGTCCGGCGCGTCCCAGCCGCGCGAAAGCATATCTTCTTTTGTGATCGGCAAAAAATCCATGGTTTGTTCCTTAATCTGACAAAATATCAAACGACTGCGGATCGGAATCGGTATCGTCGCTGTCGCTGTAATTCTTGCTGGCCAGCTTTTCGGCAAGCTGCGCTTTGCTCATCAGCACCTTGCGCGGTTTGCTGCCTTCGCTCGGACCGACCACGCCGCGCTCCTCCAGCTCGTCCATAATCCGCGCCGCGCGGGCATAGCCCAGGCGCAGCTTGCGCTGCAAAAGCGTGGTGGACGCCTGCTGGGTTTCAACCACAACCTCGATCGCCGCGTCGAGCATGGAATCGCCGCCGTCGGACACTTCGTCGCCCGCTGCTGCCAGCGACGTCTTTTTCTTCTCTGCGGTTGCCAGTTGGTTGATCGCTTCCGTAATCTCGTCGTCATATTCCACCTCGGACTGCGCCTTGATGAAATCAACGATGTTTTCAATTTCCTCCTCCGACACATATGCGCCCTGAATACGCACGGGCTTCGAGTTGCCGATGGGGCTGAAGAGCATATCGCCGTTGCCGAGCAGCTTTTCGGCGCCGATGGCGTCAAGGATGGTACGAGAGTCGACCTGGATGGATACCGACAGCGACAGACGCAACGGTGTGTTCGCCTTTATGAGACCCTTGATGCCGTCGACCGACGGACGCTGCGTGGCAACCACCAGATGCATGCCGGCGGCACGCGCCTTTTGCGCCAGACGGCAAATGGAGTCTTCGACCTCCTTGGGCGAAATCATCATCAGATCGTTCAGCTCGTCGATAAAGATAACCATCTGCGGCATATGCTCATATTCGGGCTTGCCGATGATGTATTTGTTGAAACCCTTGATATCGCGCACGCCGCACTGGGAGAACAGCTTGTAGCGGTTTTCCATCTCACCGACCGCCCACGCGAGCGAACCGGCAGCCTTGCGCACGTCGGAGATGACGGGCACCAGCAGATGCGGAATGCCGTTATATACAGAGAATTCCACCTGCTTCGGGTCAATCATCAAAAGCTTGACGTCGTCGGGCGAGGCGTTATACAAAATGGAGCAGACCATGCAGTTGAGGCACACCGACTTACCGGAACCGGTGGTACCGGCGATCAGCAGGTGCGGCATCTTGGCAAGGTCGGTGCAGTTGACCTGACCGGTGATATCCTTGCCGAGCGCAACGTTCAGCTTGCTCTTGCTGGACTGGAATTCGGACGAGGCAATGATTTCGCGCAGCGTGACACTGGCGCGGTTCTGGTTCGGCACCTCGATGCCGACTGCCGATTTATTCGGGATCGGCGCTTCAATACGCACGCCGGAGGAGGCAAGGTTCAGCGCAATATCGTCTGCAAGGCTTGTGATCTTGCTGATTTTGACGCCCGGCGCCGGCTGCAGCTCATAGCGTGTGACGGACGGACCGCGGCTGACGCCGATGAGCGTGGTTTCCACGCCGAAGCTTTTGAGCGTATCCACCAGCTTTTGGGACGTTTGACGGATCTCCGCCGAAATGTCGCCGACTTTGCTGAAGTCCGGCTCTTTCAGGCAGCGGATGGGCGGCAGCACATAATCCTTTTTGCTGCGGTGTTTCTTTTCTTCGGGAAACGCCAGCACTTCCTTCTGGTTCTTCTTGGCGTTGCGGTCGGCTTCCTTGATCGCTTCGTCCACCAGCTTCTGGGCGCCGTCGTCCAGCGTGTCGCCGTCGGGGATTTCTTCAAAGCCTTCCGGCAGCTCCGGAGTCGGCGGCACAACAGGCTCCGCAGGCGGCTGCGGCTGTTCGGGCACGTCCGGCACGTTCGTTGTGTCGTCTGCTTTTTTGTCCACAAAAGTGAACAGCCGGTTTTTCGGCGTATAGGGCTTCGGCGTGCGGTATTCCTTTGCGGGACGGTTTTCCTGCAAGTCCACGTCGGTTCTGGTAAAATCGAAGTTTGCGTGGCGTTTTTCCTGCTCGCGGCGCAGCCGCTCCTCCTCCAGCTCCTGCTTTTGACGGTCGAGCCGTTCCTGGCGTTCCAGTTCGCGCTGCTGTTTGCGGATGGAGCGTTTTTCGCGTCCGCGCGCATGCGTGGCGTCGATACGGTCTTTGCTCTTGTTGATCGCATCGGACACCGAGTCGCTGACCGTGTCAACGCTGATATTGAGATACAAAATCACAGCGAGCACCAGCAGCGCCAGCACGATCACGAACCCGGCCGCTTTGCCGCAGGTATGCAGCAGTCCGCCGCCGAACGCGGCGCCGATGATGCCGCCGGTCATCTGGAACCCTTCAAAGGCAATGGAATAGCCCTCGGTCATCGCTTCCCGCAGCTGGTCGACATAGGACCCCTGCGACACGGTGTAGGTTGCCAGATGGATGATGGAGCTGAACACAATGGTCAAGAACGAGCCCGCGAGCGTGGTCAGAACCAGCGAGCGCTTGAGACTGTCGGTCGCCATGCGCACGCCGATGATGAACATGCAAAGGTTAAACACATAAAAGCCGGTGCCGAAGAACGCAAAAAACACGCCGCGAATCTTCGCCCAGACGTTATAGCCCGGGATAAACGCGATGCACAAGAATACAAGCGACAGCACCAGATAGATCAGCATCAGAAGCTTGCGATGGCTTTCGTAATAGCTGACCCGGGGCGTTTGCTTTTTGCCGCCGGACGCGTTGGTGCGCCCTTTGGCGGCATTGGTTTTTTTCGGCGCGGCTTTCTTTTTCGAAGCCGCGGCTTTTTTCTTTACTGCCATAAACTCCTCTCCTTTTTACAATACAAAAGCGCTGACCGCGATGCACAGACCGAAAACGACCGCATACACGGCAAAGAACACAAAGTGTTTGCGCAGATTGAATTTACTGATCAGATGGATCATTAACAGGCTGCCGAGCGCAGCGCCCACAAACGCAACGGCGATCATCACGGGGTTGAGGATGATGCCGCCGAGAATGTAGCGCACAATGCGCGCAACGTTGATGACGAACATGGACGGCGCAAGATACACCAGCATTTCACGCACGATCACCTTCGGCTCCACGTCGCTCAGAAGCAGACCCGTGCTGCCGAGCGAAACGTGGGAAACGCCGGGCAGCAGATATGCGAGCGTCTGATAGACGGAAAAGCGCAGCACCGACAGCGGCTTTGACGAGCGCACGGGTTCGGCGTAATGCTGGCGCGTATACCAGACGGCAATCAGCAAAAACAGCCCGGACCCGACACAGCACGACGCCGTGACGAGCAGATAATCGCTTTGCAGCAGATTGGTGAAAATATCCATCACCAGCCCCACGTTCGGAATCGGGATGAACATGAGCGCTGCCGGTATCAGCGACAGCAGCAGATTCAGCAGAATACGCCGGTAGCTCTTTTTGGAAGCAGGATCGCTCCCCTTCTTGGTAAAGACGGAATAGACCAGCGCCTTGCGGTAGATCCGGCGCAGATAGCCGAACACCACCACGGAGAACGCAACGGCAATCACTGCATAGTAAAAGCCGAGCAGATTCTTATCGTTCGTGAAACTGAGCACAGACGACAGATAGGCGTAATGGGCGCCGAAGGAAACGGGCAGCGCCGTGAAGATGCCGCTGATCAAAGAGACGATCAGCATTTTGAGAAAATAAAGCATAACGGTTTCCTTTCTGTTTGATCAACCGCTCAGTCTTCCGGTTTCGGCTGCGTGTCGGCAGACTGCGGTTCGTCTGCCGCCGGTTGGGCTTGTGCGGTCTCGTCGGCCGATCCGGTTTCCAGCAAGCGCTTGAAGGTGTCGCCGTCGATTTTTTCGTGCTTGATCAGATATTGCGCGAGCAGATGCAGTTGGTCTTCATGGCACGACAGAATCGCTTCGCAGCGCGCATAGCCGTCGTTGACGATCCGCTTGATCTCCTCGTCCACCTGCGCGGCAACCGTTTCTGAATAGGCGCGCGCAGAGGAATAGTCGCGACCGAGGAACACTTCATGCGACCCGGATTCCAGCGAAAGCGGTCCGATCACGTCGCTCATACCGTAGCGCGTGACCATGTCGCGGGCAAGCTTTGTGGCACGTTCCAGATCGTTGGAGGCGCCGGTGGAAACATCGCCCAGAATCAGCGCTTCGCTGACCCGTCCGCCGAGCAGCACCACGATATCGTCGAGCATATGCGTCTTGGAAATGTAGGACTTGTCTTCGGTCGGCAGCGACATCGTGTAGCCGCCCGCCATTCCGCGCGGAATGATCGACACCTGGTGCACGGGATCCTGGCTTTCCAGGTGATAGGTTGCAATGGCGTGACCCGCCTCGTGATAGGCCGTGAGGCGTTTTTCCTTGTCGGAGATCTTGTGGCTGCGTTTTTCCGTGCCCACAACGACCTTGATCGTCGCTTCCTCAATCTCCTCCATGGTAATGGCTTTTTTGCCGCGTCTTGCGGAAAGCAGCGCCGCTTCGTTGAGCAGATTTTCCAGATCGGCGCCCGTGAAGCCCGCGGTCGACGCCGCGATGACAGACAGCTTCACGTCCGGCGCCAGCGGCTTGCCCTTGGCGTGGACCTTCAGAATTGCTTCACGACCCGTGATGTCGGGGTAGTTGACCGTGACCTGACGGTCGAAACGACCGGGACGCAGCAGCGCCGGGTCGAGGATATCGGGGCGGTTGGTCGCCGCGATGATGATGACGCTTTCGTTGGCGTCGAAGCCGTCCATTTCCACCAGCATCTGGTTGAGCGTCTGTTCGCGTTCGTCGTGACCGCCGCCCATGCCGGCGCCGCGGTGGCGACCGACAGCGTCGATCTCATCGATGAACAGAATGGACGGGGCAAGCTTCTTGGCCTGCGCAAACAAATCGCGCACACGAGACGCGCCGACGCCGACGTACATTTCCACAAAGTCGGAGCCGGAGATGGACAAAAACGGCACGTTCGCTTCGCCCGCCACCGCGCGCGCCAGCAGCGTTTTACCGGTGCCCGGAGGGCCGACAAGCAGCACGCCCTTCGGAATGCGGGCGCCGAGCTCGCTGAACTTTTTGGGATTCCTGAGAAACTCAACGATTTCGGAAAGCTCCTCTTTTTCCTCGTCGCAGCCGGCAACGTCTTCGAAGGTCGCCTTCTTCTTGGTATCCTTGGCGTCGGTTACGCGCGCCTTGCCGAACGACAAGGTGCGGTTGTTTTCCATCATAATGCCCTGCCCCATCTTGCGGTAGAAATAGAACATGGCAAACACAAAGATGGCGCCCATCAGCAGCATCGGCAGCATGGAGAACCAGAACGAGTTGTTGGAGCCGGCCCTGTAGTCATAGGAAATCTGCGCGTCCGGATGCTCCTCGTTATACTTGACCACATCCTCATGGATGTCCATGATGAACAGATCCACGCTGGGCAGCGCATATTTCTTCACGGCGTTGTCGCCCTTGACCTTATACGTCAGCGCGCCGGAGCTGAAATTCACGTTATACTCCGTGATCTGGTGGTTGTGGAACAGGTTCATGATTTCCGCGTAGGTCGCCTTCTTTTCCGCGCGACCGTTTGAAAACATGGCAATGCTGCCGATCAGCAGGATCGGAATGATCAGATACAGCAGATTGCCCCATTTGCGTTTATCTTGCATCAGTTTGCCTCCTTGGTTTCTGTGGTTGGATGATAGATCTCCTCCTTGAGAATGCCGATAAAGGGAAGATTCCGATATTTCTGGTCAAAGTCCAGCCCGTAGCCGACCACGAACTCGTTGCGCACCTTGGCGCCGATATAGGTCGGTTTGATCGTGACGGACTTGTCGCGGCGCTCGGGCTTGTCGAGCAGCGTGCAGATCCGGACGGAGGAGGCGCCTTTTTTGCTGAAGATATCCGAAAGCTTCTGCAGGGTGCGCCCGGTGTCGAGAATGTCCTCCACAATCAGAATATCATAGCCGTGCACGTCCTTCACGCTCAGATCGTCCGTAACAGACACACTGCCGGTGCTCTCGGTGCCGGCATGATAGCTCGACGCGGTGATAAAGTCGATCTTGCAGGGAATGGTGATGTTGCGCATAAGATCCGCCATAAAGATGACCGAGCCCTTCAGTACGCTGACAATCAGCAGATTGTGGTCCTTGTAGTCGTGACTGATCTGATGACCGAGACGGTTGGCGATCTTTGCAAGATCCTCCTGGCTGAAAAAGACTTCCTGAATATCCTGTAACATGCTCATGCATGGTCCTCCTTTTTTTGCAATACGAGCCGTTGTTTTGTGCCTGGGGTTGCCGCGAACGGACGCGAAGCGCCGATGCCTTCCAGATAAGCGATCTCGTCGCCGCAGCAAAGCACTGCCAGCGACGCGCGCGTCTGCGGCGTCAGTTTTAATTCGTTCATGAGTTTTTTGAGTGTTTTTGTGCCCTGGCGGTCCGGATATAAAAACCGGTCGCCGGGCTGTCTGGTGCGAAGCGTCAGCGTGCCGTGCAGCTTTTGCGCGTCGAGCTGCCGCTGCGGCGGAATCGGGTCGTCTGTCCGCGGCGGACAAAGCACATACGTGCCGTTCGGCGTGTAAAACGCCCCGTCAGTCGCCGCCACGCAATACGGCTGCGGCAGCGGTTGCGCCATCTGCAGCCGGACCACACCGTTTTGCACCGCGAAATAGTTTCCTTCGCCGATGGTGACGCGGCTTTTGCCGGCGCACAGCGCCCGAAGGCACAGCTGCACGTGCCGCTCCTCCGGCATTTTTGACATCCATTGCGTCAGCAGAAGCAACACCGCTTGTCTGCGCAATGCAGGGTGCGCCTGTTGCAAAGGAGCGACCAGAAAGCCGTCTTCGGTCTGCGCCTGCCGCAGCAGTGAACGGGTCTGCGCCGTCAGATAGTCATCCTGCAGCGCGGCTGTTTCCAGAAACCGCGCCCAGCTTTGCTCAAACGCGGGATTGATCTGCCGCAGCTGCGGAAGCACGTGATGCCGCAGACAGTTGCGCGTATAGGCGTCGCTGTTGTTGCTCTCGTCGGTTACAAACGGCAGATTGTGCCGCTGCACATATGCTTCGATCTCCGCTCTGGTACAGCCGATCAGCGGTCGGATCACCTTGCCGCGCACCGGCGGAATGCCGGCAGCGCCCCGCAGCGCGGTGCCGCGCGTCAGATGAAACAGCGACGTTTCAATCCGGTCGGTCAGCGTGTGCGCCACGGCAATGCGATCGCACCCGGCGTCTTCAAACGCAGCATAGCGCGCCAGCCGTCCCGCTTCCTCCAGACCGATGCCTTTGTCGCGGCTGATGGCGGCAACGTCGGCGCAAACGACTGTGCACGAAAGACCGCGCAGTTCGCACTGCTTCTGTACGAAGGCGGCGTCGGCGTCGGCGCTTTCTCCGCGCAGCTGATGGTTGACGTGCACTACCTGCAGGGTATAGCCGTACTGCGGCTGCAAACGCTGCAGCAGATCGAGCATGCACATGGAATCCATGCCGCCCGACACGCCTGCGCAAACGCTTTGTGCGCCCTGCAGCATTGCATAAGCGTCGAGCGTTTGCTGCACTTTACATATCATTGCGCATCGTCTCCAGATTGGAAAACAGCGTATAATCTCCATTCCATGCCACCTTGACCGTGTTGGTCGGACCGTGGCGGTTTTTGGAGATGATGAATTCCGCTTCGTTGACGGCGGGCTTTTCCTCTTCGGGAACCTCGCCCTCATCGTCGGTATAGTATTCCTTACGGTACAGCATGATGACGATGTCGGCGTCCTGCTCAATGGAGCCGGATTCACGCAGGTCGGACAACTGCGGCTTGTGCGATTTGCCGCGACCTTCGGTGGAACGCGCCAGCTGCGCGAGCACCACAACGGGAATGTTGAGGTCCTTCGCCATCAGCTTGAGATTTCGTGTGATCTCGCTGACCTCCTGCACGCGGTTTTCAATCCGCTGTCCGCTTTTCATCAGCTGCAGATAGTCCACAAACACCGCGTCCACGTCCCGCAGCCGACGGATGCGCGATTTCATTTCCGGCACCGTCATGTTCGACGTATCGTCAAAATACAGCTCGCAGCCGCTGAGCAGCGACGTTGCCGTTGCCAGCCGCCCCCATTCGTCCGGCGTAATTCTGCCGGTGCGCATTTTGGTGCTTTCCACCCTTGCCTCCGTGGCAAGCACGCGCTGCGCGAGCTGCTCCTTGGTCATTTCCAGGGAAAAGAAGACGACCTTCTTTTTGCCGAGCATCGCCGTGTTGCGCGCCATATTCAGCGCAAGGCTCGTTTTACCCATGGCAGGACGCGCACCGATGATCACAAGGTCGGATTTGTTGAGTCCCGTGATGCTGCGGTCCAGATCGGTAAAGCCGGTTGTATAGCCCCTGTATTGATCGCTGTCGGTGGAGGAAAGCTTCTGCAGCTTTTCATAGACCTCGCCGACAATGATATCACCGATGCGGGTCGGACCCTTGGTGACCTTGCCCTGACGGATATCGTAGATCTTTTGTTCCGCGGAATCCAGCAGCAGATCGGCTTCGTTGTCGGTGCCGGTTGCGTCCTCAATAATCTCCTTGGAAACGTTGATCAGCGTGCGTATGTAATATTTTTCCTTGACGATCTTGCAGTAGCTTTCCACGTTCTGCGTGGAGGGCACCGACTGCGCGAGCTGATACAGATAATTCTTGCCGCCCGCGTCGTCATAAATATTTTCGGTTTTGAGCCGTTCCAGCACCACAAGCGGATCGACCTTGCCGCCGAGGGCGTCGATCTCCTGCATGATTGTGAAAATCGCCTTGTGCTGCGGAAGGTAAAAATGCTCCGCCTTGAGCAGGATCAGCACCTGTGTGATGCAGTCCGGCTCGGTCAGAATGGAACCAAGCACCGCCTGCTCGGCTTCCAGGCTGTAGGGCAGCCGGATATCGTCGAGCGAGACGATTGTCTGATTGTTCGGCATGTTTATTCACCAACCATTACGTAAAGCTTTGTGCTGATACCGGTATACAGCTTCACTTCAAATTCATACGTTCCGAATTGCTTGATCTCTTCCACCTGGATCTTACGCTTGTCCACGTTGACGTCGAACGCGGCTTTCAGCGTTTCGGCAATCTCTTTGGCGGTTACAGAACCGAACAGCTTGCCGTTCTGCCCCGCCTTTGCGGAAATGCGGATGGTTTTGCCCGCCAGCCGGTCGGCGGCTGCCTGCGCCGCTGCGGTTTCGGTCTTGATACGGTAGCGTTCGGCGTCCTCTTTGTTTTTCAGCTCGCTCATCGCCTGCGCGTTTGCTTCGGCGGCAAGACCCTTCGGGAACAGGAAGTTTCTGGCGTAGCCGTCAGACGTGCTGACAAGCTGCCCCTTTTTGCCGAGTCCCTTGACATCCTGCTTCAAAATCACTTTCATAGGAATGACCCCCTTGTTATATATCCAGGACCTGATCGATCGCCTGTTTGAGTTTTTGCTTTGCTTCGTCAAATTTGATCTCGCCCAGCTGACACGCCGCCATGGTCTGGTGACCGCCGCCGCCGAGCGCCTCCATCACCAGCTGCACGTTGACCTCGCCGTAGGACCGCGCGGAGATGTTATACGCGTTGCCGAGCCGGAACAGCACGAACGACGCCTTGACGTTTTCAATGTTGAGCATCTCGTCCGCCGCCTGCGACGTAATCAGCCGTTCGTTGGCGCACGGCTGCGTCAGCGTGGAGATTGCGCACACCTCGCGGTAGCGCACGGCGGAATCAATGATCTTGTTTCTTGCACGGAAGATATCCATATCGGTGGAAAACAGCTTTTTGCATTCCACGGTGTTCGCGCCGCGGGAACGCAGATAAGCCGCCGCCTCAAAGGTCCGCACGCCGGAACGCAGCACAAAATGGCGGGTATCGAGCACGATACCGGCAAACAGCGACAGTGCGGAGACCGGATCGAGAATTGGCTTTTTGTCCATATACTGCGCCAGCTCCGTCACCATTTCACTGGCGGACGACGCGGTGGGAATGTGGTAGAACACCACTGCGTTTTCAATATGTTGCACCGATTTGCGGTGGTGGTCGATCACGATCACCTGCCCGGCGCGGTCCACCAGCGGCGGACACTCCGTAAACTCCTGCTTGTGGGTATCGGTGACAAACAGCAGTGTTTTTTCGGTGACCGCAAGCAGCGCCTTTTCCGGGGAAATGAACGCATCTGCGTTCCCGTTCTGCCGGTAGAGATCGCACAACGGCTTCGACAGCGTGGTGCCCTCGTCAACGACGATCTGCGCCGGTTTACCGTAATAACGCGCAATCCGGCAGAGACCGATGGCGGAACCGATGGCATCGAAATCGGAAAAGCGGTGCCCCATAATCAGCACCTGTTCGCTCTCCTGCACAATGGTGGCAATGGTTTTTGCGAGCATGCGCGTCTTTGCCTTGTTCTTGTGCTCATAGCCGCCGGAAACGCCGCCGAAGAAGCGGTACTGCGCCTCGTGCCGCACCGCAACCTGATCGCCGCCGCGGCTCTGCGCCATCTCCAGCGACTGCCGCGCGGCGTTGTTGGAATCGGGATAGGTGTCTTCGCGTCCCACGCCGATCGACAGCGTCAGATCGCACGGCTTGCCGTCATAGGTGAATTCGCGCACCTGGTCGAGAATCTTGAACTTGTCGTTCACCATACGCTGCAGCGACTTTTCCTCCACGATGATCAGCATACGGTCGGCAGTGATCTTGCGGCAAAGCGCGCCGTAGCCGGACGCCCAGTCGTCGATCATCTGTTCAATCATGGAATAGATGGCGGCGCATTCGCTCTCCTTAAAGTTCGTCAGCAGCTCGTCGGCGTTGTCGAGCACCGTGAGCATCACACTCGGGCGAGAATCGTAATAGGCGCGCTCCGTCTGCCGCAGTGCCGTTTCGTCGAAGAAATAGAGCAGATATAACGTCTCTTTGTCCATCGGCAATTCACTGGAATACACCGCGAAGAATTGCTCTGAATGCTTGATTTTGAAGCCGCGGCCGTCAAAGAGCTTGTCAAGGCTGTCGCGGCGCAGCAACTGCTGCAGGCTGCACGAAACGGTCTTGTTGTCGATATGAAACGCGGTTTCAAACGCGCCGTTGAGCCAGAGGATCGTGCCTGCGGCGTCGGTCACACAGCACGGCACACTCAGCGCGGAAAACGCCTTGCCCTTTTCATAGTCCAGCTCATCCGCGACGGTATGAATCTGATACAGCAGCTTTTGCTGTACCGCTTTGCGATAGATCATCTGCAGCAGGAAAAGCGCAGCAAACACACCCGCCTGTGTCAGAGCCAGCACGCGGCTTTGCCGGAATGTCAGCGTCGCAAAGATCAGTCCCGCCAGCAAAAACAGCAGGGAGAGGTCTGCGCGTTTCCAAAGCTTTTTCATCAGTCAATCTCCAAAAAAATCGGTAATATCATCGGGCTGCGGCGCGTGCGTTCATACAGCAGGCGCGACACGTCGTCGCGAATGCGGTTCTTGATGGCGCTGTATTCGCGGATATTGCGGTCGTAGCACTTGAGGATAGTTCGGGTTGCGGTCTTTTTCACTTCTTCAATCAGATCTTCGTTTTCGCGCACGTAGACGAATCCGCGCGAAACCACGTCGGGACCGCTGGTGAGATAGCCGGTGGTGTGGTCGATGCCGGCGGCAATGATGATAATGCCGTCCTCCGCCAGATGCTTACGGTCGCGGATGACCACGGAGCCGACGTCGCCGACGCCGCTGCCGTCCACAAAGATCTGTCCGGCAGGCACGCTGCCGTTCTTTTTGATTTTATCCGGCAGCAGCTCCACCTGCACGCCGTTGTCAACGAGCATAATATGGTCGTCTGCAATGCCGACGGCTCTTGCAAGCCCGGCATGCTTTTGCAGATGCTTCTGTTCGCCGTGCACCGGAATGAAGAACTTCGGGTGAATCAGCGAGAGCATGAGCTTGAGCTCCTCCTGGCAGGCGTGACCGGACACGTGCACGTCATACATCTTTTCATACACGACCTCCGCGCCGAGCTTCATCAGCTCGTTGACCACGCGACCGACGGTCTTTTCGTTGCCCGGAATCGGCGTTGCCGAAATGATCACGTAATCGTTCGGCGTAATCATCACCTTGCGGTGGTCGGAAAGTGCCATGCGGGTCAGCGCGCTCATGGGCTCGCCCTGGCTGCCGGTGGTGATCAGCACCAGATCCTTCGCGCTGTAGCGGTGAATCAGATCAAGCGGGATCAGCACGTCGTCGGGTACCTTCAGATAGCCAAGCTCGCGTCCGACTGCCACCACGTTTTCCAGACTGCGTCCGGAGAGCGCCACCTTGCGCCCCTCTTTTTGCGCCACGTCGATGATCTGCTGCACGCGGTGAATATTGGAGGCAAACGTCGCAATGATGATGCGTCGTTCGCCGGCGTTTTTAAACAGGCGTTCAAACGATTCGCCCACCTTGCGCTCGCTTTCGGTAAAGCCCGGGCGCTCCGCGTTGGTGGAATCCGCCAGCATGCACAGCACGCCCTCGTTGCCGAGCTGCCCGAAGCGCGCAAGATCGATCATGCCGCCGTCGATGGGCGTGGCGTCGATTTTGAAGTCGCCCGTGTGCACGATCGTGCCGCCGCCGCATCTGATGGCAAAACCGACCGCGTCGGGAATCGAGTGGTTGACGTGAATAAATTCCACGTCGAAGCCACCCAGCGTCACGTGCTCGCCCGGCGAGACCTCATGCAGCTTTGCGGACGAGAGAAGCTTGTGCTCTTCGAGCTTGCCCTTGATCAGTCCGATCGTCAGCCGTGTGGCATAAACCGGCACGTTCAGCTCGCGCAGCAGATAAGCCAGCGACCCGATGTGGTCCTCGTGCCCGTGGGTGATCACAATGCCGCGCAGCTTGTCGGCGTTTTCCTTCACGTAGGTAAAATCGGGAATGACCAGATCGATGCCGGGCATATCTTCATCGGGGAAGGCAAGACCGCTGTCCACGATGATCATATCGTTTTCATATTCGAACACGGTCATGTTCTTGCCGACTTCGTTGATGCCGCCGAGGAAGGAAATGCGGATCGGCTGCGCCTTTGGCGCTTTGCGCTGGCGATTCCGTTTTTTGCCCTGCGGACGGTTGTTCCGGTAATCAAACGGGCGGTTCTGGGTCTGCTGCTGCTTCTTGCCGCGCAGATAGCGGTTTTGCTTGCTGCCCTGAGCAGCGTTGGGTTTACTTTGCTGTTTATGGTTTGGTCTGCCGAGTGCGGCAAGGTTTTTGTCAAGTTTTGATTTGTTACTTTTTTCGCTCATAAATGTTCGTTCAACACTCCTTACTATACTGAAAATCTCTATGTACGAAAATTATTCCAATATAAATAGTCATTATATAATACTATGTTTTCCGAGAGAAGTCAAGAAATCTTGGCAAAATCGGAGCGATTGGTCAAAAAAAGACCGCCGTTTCAAATTATTGCCGCTTTCCCCTTGCATCAATCAGGGTCTTATGGTAAAATCTGTGCGGTGATAACATGAAAGACGTAACGATTTATACAGATGGCGCGTGCTCGGGCAACCCGGGCGCCGGCGGCTGGGGCACCATTCTCAGCTATAACGGCAGAGAAAAAGAGTTGTCCGGCGGCGAAGCACAGACCACCAACAACCGCATGGAGCGGACGGCGGTCATTGAAGGACTGCGGGCGCTCAAAGAGCCGTGCCGCGTGCGGATTGTGACCGATTCGCAATACGTGGTCAACGGGATTGAAAAGGGCTGGGCAAAAAGTTGGAAAGCAAACGGCTGGCGCAAAAAAGACAAAAAGCCGGCGCTCAATCCCGATCTGTGGGATGCGCTGCTGAACCTGTTAGACAAGCACGAGGTCCGCTTTGAATGGATTCGCGGGCACGCCGGGCATCCGCAGAACGAACGCTGCGACGCCATGGCGGTGGCGGCGTGGACAAAGATTAAAGAAACATAAGACGGCAAAAGAACAAGAAAGCAGACGCGAGTGCGTCTGCTTCTTTTATATCAGAATGCCGTTGCAGTGGTCGATCTCGTGCTGGATGATCTGCGCCGGAAAGCCAAGGAACACCTGCGTGTGCCGCGCAAACGACAGATCCTGATATTGCACGCGGATCTCCCTGTATCGGGTGGTTTTGCGCTGTCCGGGCAGCGACAGGCAACCTTCCGTTGCTTCATACGCGCCCTTTTTGGAAACGATCTGCGGATTGAGCATCAGCAAGATATCACCGTTCAGCACGACTGCAATGATGCGTTTGTTGACGCCGATCATGTTTGCCGCCATGCCCACGCAGTGTTCGAGATTGGCAAGCAGCGTGTCGCGCAGATCCTGCGCAGTCGGCTTGTCTGCAAGCAAAGCGGGCGCCGACGGCGCGGACAGACGGATGGGGTCGTGCACAACCGGTCGGATCATAGCGTTTCGCCCCCTTCTTGCAGCAAAGCGCGGCAGCCGTCAACGATATCTGCATACGCGGTTTCAAAATCACCGGTATACCACGGGTCTGCCACGTTACCCGGACGGTCGGTGAGGTCCAGCAGTTTTTCAATTTTCCCCTGCGGGTCGCCGCCGAAGATGCGCCGCAAATTTCTGACGTTGCTGTCGTCCATGCAGAGGATCCGGTCAAAGCGTGCGTAGTCGTCTTTTGTAACCTGCCGCGCACGTTTGTCGTTGCAGTCGATGCCGTGCCGGCGCAGAATGGCTTTTGCCGGCGGATAGACCGGCGCGCCGACGCCGCGAAAAACGTTTTCGTCGCTGGTTGCGGCGGAATCAACGAAAAAGTCGTCTGCCCTGCCCGCGTCGCGCGCCATGGTGCGCAAAACATATTCCGCCATCGGGCTGCGGCAGATGTTGCCAAGACATACAAATAGAATTCGCTGCATAAGCATGCTCCTTTCGCCGGATTCAGTATAGCACAGTTTTGCCGCAGACGCAAGAAAAACCCGCTGCCGAAGCAGCGGGTTTTTGTGTTGTCAATGGACTTCCGGTCGCCGGATTACCGCCAGGAAATGATCTGGCAGATCAAGTGATAGAAGAAGTGGATAGCCGTCAGGAACCAGCCGAGCACCGGGGTGCCGCGATAGCGCTCCCAGACCGGGCACATGTTGCAGCGGAAGGAGCCGTCCTGCGTCTGACCGCAGCCGGTGCAAACGCCGTTCTGGTAGTTATGCACGTGCGCATCGGTCGGGGCGCCGCAGGAGTCGCACTTGCCGTCGCCGTTCTGGTCGGTATGCTGATGGTTTTCGGTCGGGTTGCCGCAAACGTCGCAGATGGTGTCGCCGTTGGCGTCGGTATGTGCAAGCTGCGGAAGGACCTCAAATTCGGTGTGGCTCGGATCGTTCTTGCAGGTGCGGGTCTGGCTGCCCGGATGGGCACAGGTTGCCGGAGAAACAACCCAGGCGTTCCAGTCGTGGTCCGCTTTTTCGGTGCCGGTGTTGACCTCAAAGTGCAGGCCGCAGGTGGTGCAGGTGATTTCCTTGTATGCCACGTGGCTGCAGGTCGCCGCATGCTCGATCCACGGACCGGTGTGATCTGCCAGCTTGTAGGAGCCGTAGACGTCGATATCCTCGGTCACGTTGGAGAAGTCTTTGTCCCACTTGTCGAACACGTAGTGTCCGTTCGCTTCGCCTTCCACGCCGTACATCTTGTTCACGTCCGGCGCCGAAACGCCGTTGCCCTTCACAACGGTCTTGGTCAGCGTGACGTCGAGCCAATGGAAGACCACGTTGCAATGGATTGCTGCGCTGTCTTTCACGGTGTCGGTGTAATCGCCGTTGCCGTCCTTGATAAAGATCTTGTCAAGGATCGCCTTGATGGCTGCCACCTCGTCGTCGATGATCTGCTGCTGGTCGGCAGTCAGGTCGCGATCGAGCGGATGGTCGAGTTTGTCCTGTGCCTCCTGCTTGAGTTCGTCTGTAATCACGTCGTTGGTCACGACCGTGCCGAGCTTTTCAAACAATGCGTCATATTCGGTGTAGTCGGCGGGCAGATCGGAAATCTCTGTGAAGACGGCCGTATAGGTCGCATCGGCGGTCACTGCGGCGATGGCGGGATCCCAGCCGTTGAAATTGAAGCCGTCCTTCACCGGATCGACGTGTGTCGGGGTGGCGCCGACCTTATAGATTTCAGTCGTTTCCGCGCCGTCGATGCTCCAGGTGATGGTGTAGGCCCTGTTCTCTTCGGCCTTGTCAACCAACTCCTGCAGGTCTTCAAGCTTTTCGTTCAGCTCGTCGAGCTTCGTCGGGTCGTCCTTGATCGCGTCGATTTCGTCAAGCAGATCGTTGAGATCGTCGATATAATCGTCATCGTAGTCCTTGCCGGAATCCGGATTGGTTTCGTCGGCAATGATCTGCTGCGCGTCTTCGATCGTTTCGTTATCCGTCAGATCCTTCACAAACAGCGCGGTGATGGTGTCGTCCGCTTTCGGGAAGGTGTAGATCCCGGTTTCGGCGTTGTAGTTGTCGTTCGCACTGAAGCCCTTCAGCGTGTAGCCCGCAAGCGTCGGATTCAGATGCGCGGTTGTGCCGGCTTTATGCGTGAATTCCATGTAATCCGTGTTCACGTTGTTATAAATCTTCAGCGTGTAGGTCTTATACGCCGTATCCGGATCGACCGTGACGGTGTCGTCGTCGTCAACGTCGATCTTGTCGTTGCCCTTCAGCGTGTCAAGAATCGTCTGAATCGCGTCATCGAGCGTCGCCTGTTCGTCTTCGATATAATCCTGCGGAATCTCTTCGAGCGCAGTTTTGGCCGTTTCGAGCGCGGACTTCACGTCGTCGGTCAGATCTTCGTCCAACAGGTTGCTGATCTGATTCAGCACGCTGTCATAGGTCGTATAGTCTGCGCGGTCAACCTCCTCGGTCTTGACCGGGTGGCTCGTTTCGTTGGCGCAGGTCCAGGTCTTGACGCCCTTGCTCCAGGTACCGGTTTCGGCATCCTGCACCGGACGGGTGATGGCAGGTTCGCCGGTGTAGGCATGTTCTTCAACAAGGCCGGCAACCGCAGCGTCAAGCGCGGTCAGCGCGTTGTTATAGGCTGTCAGGTTTTCGGTCGTTGCGCTCTGGTCCTTGAAGGCGCGGACAGCCGCAATTGCGTCGGTATACGCAGTGTAGCTCGCTTCAGTGAAGCAGATGCCGGAAACGCCTGCGGTCGCCACAGCGATTGCAGCTTCCACGTCGTCGCCGTTCAGGCTCAGCTCTTCAAAGAACGCATAGAGCGTGACGTCGCCGGTCAGAGTATAGGGGCTTGTCACTTTCGTGCTATCGGCGAAGGTCTCGTCGGTGTACCAGCCTTCGAAGTGGTAGCCGTCCTTTGCGCTGTCGGGCAGATCAACCACACTGCCGACCTTTGCGGTGATCGGCCAAATGTCAATGCTGTTCGTCACGAAGGTGATGGTGTACAGGACGAAAGCATCGGCTTCGTCCACAAGGTCTTTCAGAGTTTCAATTTCTTCCTCGGTGATCGCGTCGGGATACTTGTCAAGCAAAGCTTCGATCTGATCGATTTCGTCCTGATAGGTCTCGTCATAATCGGAAACGTTATCCGCGATACCCTGTGCGGCTGCAATCAGATCGGTCAGCGCCTGCGTCGGAGTCTTGCTGAAGGTCGAGGTGTAGGTCGCGTCTGCTGTTGCAGGCGTAAGCGCCGGGCTCCAGCCGTCGAAGTTGAAGGTGTACCAATGGGTCGCTTCCTTCGTGTCGTCGGCATGGCTGGGCGTCGCGCCGGAGGTGACGGTCGTCGAATCGCTCGTGCCGCCCTCAAGGCTCCATGTGATGGTATAGGTCTTCAGCGCGCCGTCATCAAGGACACCGTCACGATCGGCGTCAACAAGCGTCTGCAGCGCGTCGATTTTCACCTTGGCAGCGTTGAGGGCTTCCACAAGAGCCGCTTCATCCTCGTCGGAATCCGTATAATCCAGACCAACAGCAGCCAAAGCCATGAAAGCTTCTGTCAGCGCCTGTTCCGTTGCAGCTGAAATATCGGCATCCGTGCAAAGCGCAATCAGACCGTTCAGTTGTGTATAGAGATCAGCGTAGTTCGGGTCTCCTTCGGTATAATGCGTTGCGCCGTTGATCTCAACGGTCTCGGTGTGCGTCGGGTCGTTGGCACAAACCTTGTTGTTCACGGCGGGGTTGGTTGTGCTCAGGCCTTCGGGATCATAATGCGGATGCGTATGACCGCCGACCCAGTTGTCCTGCCAGTCGTGTTCCACCACAAGCGCCTGTGCCGCTGCAAGCAGGTCATCCAACGCAGCAGCAAGCGCGTTCACATTTTCGTCTGTCTTCGGCTCACCTTCGAAATCCATGACCGCCATATAGGCAGCATAGAAAGCATTCAGCGTTGCTTCCGTGTAGCATTCGCCGTACGGAAGATCCCCTTCATCATTCAGAATGCCGGTCAGCTTTTCGGCGATGGCGTCTTCGACGTCGTCCGAGCCAAAGTTCGCCGTTTCGCTGAAGACCGCGTTAAAGACGGTGTCGGCATACACCGCGGCGTTGATGTCGCCGTCCCAGCCGGTGAAGGTGTAGGTCACCGCGCCGGTCGGGTCGGTCTTCGTCGGGGGTGCGCCGTCATAGCTCGGCGTTGCGCCGTAAGTCACACCCGTGTCGGTTTCAACGGCAGCATCGTCAACCTTCCACGTCACAGTGTAGGTATTGATCTGCGAGGCATCGATCGGATCTGTCGTGATCGCTGTGTCGCCGGTCACGGTGCAGGTCGCATCTGCATAGACTTCGCCGTTGACCTTCACAACAGCAACACCCTGCTGGGAATAGCCATCGGTCGGTGCAGCTTCGATCGTCAGGACAGTGCCGTGGGGCACTTCAGCGCCGGAGGTCAGGACAGCTTCGCCGTTTTTGACGGTCAGCGTGGTGTTCTCACCGACAGAGATCGTCACTGCATATTTGTTGATATCGGTTTCCTCAATCGCGTCTGTCGCGATCGTTGTGTTTCCGGTCACGGTGTAGGTCGTGCCGGTAAAGGCTTCACCGTTGACCTTCACGGTCACTCCGTGCTGGGTGTAGGCCGCATCCGCAGCTGCTTCGATGGTCAGCTCGGTGCCATAGGCCACTGCTTCGCCGCTGTTCACAACCGCGTCGCCGTTCTTGACGGTCAGCGTAGTGTTGGTGCCGGCGGTGATGGTAACGGGATAGGTCACGTCCTGATCTTCCACGAACACGGCGGTGTATTTCTTCATCGCGTCGGTGTTAAGATCGGCGCGGGTGGAGCCTTCCAGCGTCTCAACCACAAAGGCTTTCAGCACGCCGTTCAGTGCATACTCATTGCCTGCCGTATCCACCCAGTGGTCGAACTTATAGGTCTTTTGCGCAGAGGCGGCTTTCGTCGGTGCGTCGTCGCTGCCCCAAACGGGATAGTCGCCATACTGCCAGTCTTCGCTCTTGAGGACGGTGGTGCCGTCTTCGTCATAGAACGAGACGGTATAGGTCTGCACGGTCTGCTCGTCGCTGATCCGGAAGATCTTTTCCGGCTCGTCCACGGTGATGGTTTCCGGAAGTGCCGGATCCCAGCTCAGGGTTTCGCTGTAATCCCACTGAGCGTTGTCGGTGCGGTAATAGACGTTGGACAGCTGCGGAATCTCGTTGGCGGCGATGGTCTCGCCGTAGTTCTTCGTATAGGTCGCGGGCTGGCCGTTGATCTGCACGGTGTTGCCGAGCTGGTCCACGAAGGTCACGGTGCCGGTTTTCTTTTCGAGCGTCAGACCGTCGTTGTCGAGCATGTACTTCGCGTCTTTGATGGCAGCAGCACAATCCGCAACGCCTTGTGCAACATTGCCCTCATAGGTGAAGTTGTTCGGGTTCGCGGCGATCATCGCCATGATGGTGCCCTTCGCACGCTTCACAGACGCTTCGGTGTACTGCCATGCGGTATCGCCTTCGATGATGGCTTTGACTGCAGCAGCGTCGGAAAGTTTGTCATAAATTGGTTTGTAGTTGATGACATAAATATCACCCTTAGATGGAATCTTTTCATCATCTACACTGTTTCCCGTCCAAGAATACCATGTATGAGAATAATGCAGCTTGGTTTCTGAAAACTTCTCAAAATAATTTGTCGTGTCGCCTGCTCCGACATAGACAAAAGCATTTCCGTAATCACGGCGGGTATTCTTATTTGACTGGTTTTCAGTCTGCAAACGATGAAGGTCATTGCGGCCGCGTACCTGATAGTTGATATAGCTGTTCTTGTCAAAGGTAATACCATTGCGACCATCTCTGGCATCCGGCCACTGCAGATAGCCGTTGTTGGATTCATCCATATAACCTGCCCACTGACGCTGGAATACTAGGTTGGGAACATCTTCATCAACAGCCAGATAGTCAACTGCACGAGGTCCGTTGCTTCCGTTACCCTTGAGTTGCATCATGATCGGGCTCATCGGCTCATGCCCTGCAACACCATCATAAACCATAACGATATTTCTCGGTGTAGCAAAGGTCGTATAACAGTTATGCCATTCCTTTTCGATCCATTCAGTCTGATCATAGGGCGCATAAACAAGGTTGCGATATGCATTGCCATAAACGCCGTAAACCAGTTCGTCATAATCGTCAACGTCGTTTCTGTTTTCCCAGTTCATATTTCCGGTCGCCGGATCAGCGCAATGATACGCCACTGCATCGAACGTGTTCGCCGAAGTGCCAAGACCGGTATCAGCCGCAGCGGACGTATAGTTCGGCTCGTTCGCGTTCACAAGCAGCGTCATCTTGTCGCCGATCGCAGCAGCGGCTGCGTCAATTTCATCCTGCGAAACTTCACGGTTTGCCCGAACAGCCTTCGCGGCAGCAAGCGCAGCGTTAAACTGCTCCTGCGTCTGACCGTCCTGCAGCGTATAATTGCCATTGTCTGCAGCTGTAATCAACGAATTAAGTTCCGACTTATCATAAACAGTGAACGTCATGGAGAGCGCGTTTTCTGCGGGCGTTGTCTGCGGACGGCTGCCACCGTTCATGGTGTAGCGGTTGAAGCGGGTGCCGTTGTCGGAGTGCCAGGCAAACGACGTGTAGCGCTGCGCAGCGCCGATGGTGAAGTTCTGCGTCGGGTTGAAGGTCACTTCGCCGGTTTTTGCGGCAGTACCCTTGAGCAGCACATATTCATCAAAGTTATTGATGTCGCTGCTCGTCCACTGGACGTTGCTTCTCCAGACAACAACGGATTCATTCTCAGCCAGGAAGTTTTCGTTGTCGCCGGACTTGTTGCCGATGATCTGGTCGGAGCCGCGGCCGTCGTTTGAAAAGTCATAGTGCGAGCTGCTGCCGGTCATCAGCTTGGTGCCCTCGGTCACAGTACCCTGATGGCTGTAGCCGGAGATCAGGGAGCTGATCGGAGAGAAGCCCGCGCGGGTGGATTCGCCCCAGGTAGCGGAGGACAGCATCACGCGGAAGTCGGTCACGTCGCTGCCGTCGTTTTCACCGTAGGAAGCGGTCATGTGACCCATGTAGCCCGCGGCTTCCAGCGTTTCACCGACGTTCAGGTAGATGTGACCCGGATAGGTAAACGTCAGCGTGCCCGGTTGCGGATCGTAACCGATAGAGCCGGAATAGGCGCTCCAGTTAAAGGTCAGAGAAGCGACGTCGCTCGTCTGATCCCATTTTTCCGCGCCGTACAGCGTTGTGTCGCTGAAAAAGCTGTCTTTGTTGTTGCGCGTCGGAAGTCCGTCAATCGCGGCAAGCGCAGAGAGCCCCGCCGAAAAGCAGCTCATGGCCATCAAAACGGTCATGAACAATGCCAGCGCACGGCGCAGGTGTTTGTTCGTAT
>JAEEGL013235164.1_pt1 | contig 22741 bp, 19 predicted proteins | sample 9134231 | NCBI WGS metagenome assembly JAEEGL01 (sample SAMN16246548, study PRJNA631951) | gut metagenome | biome: gut microbiome; feature: rumen; material: fiber-attached | host: Bos | place: Iran: Karaj | collected 2018-10 | reverse complement strand
GGCGGGCTGTTCTTTTTATGATTGATTCAGACAGGGGCTCGAAGGACGAGCGGCACAGAGCAACAGTCCGGTGGACTGTTGTGACCGCGAGCGACCAAGCCGACCCGGTCGGCGCGACCGAGCCCCAATGTGTCCACCAAATCTCAAAAGCCTTTAATCCCTTGTGTTTTGGGGATTATGGGCTTTTTATTTAATTAGATTTAAAATTTTTGTGCCTAAATAAACAAAAAAACAGCATTAATAATCACCCTGCTTCTTTACGAGGCAGGGTGATTGTGTTTTATGGTTGTTTTACGGTAATCTTAGAACAAATGTGTTAAAAAACAGTAACTAAAAGTTTTTTTCCATACCGCACTTTGAGCATTTTTTCATAAACAAGCCTTTATACTCTCCGCCGCAAAAGGCACAAACATTTCTGATAATTCTGGTATTTATAAATGGCGAATCTTTAAAACAGTCGTAATATTTTTTAAACTGTTCCGCGCTTATCTGAAGTTCTTCAAGTCGGGTACAATCGTTGATTACGCCCTTACCTATGCTCGTGACAGAACCCGGGAAAGTTATGCTTTTAAGTTCACTGCACTTGTAAAATGCGTACTCATCTATGCTTGTTACACTGTCCGGGATAGTTATGCTTTTAAGTTCACTGCACTTGTAAAACGCACACTCACCTATGCTTGTTACACTGTCCGGGATAGTTATACTTGTCAGTCCTGTTACGGCAAAGGCGTATTTACCTATACTCGTGACAGAATCCGGTATAGTAATGCTTTTGAGTCCGGTGCATTGATCGAATACATGCTCGCCTATTTCTGTTACACCGTTGCCGATTGTGACATCTGTAAGTTTGGCACAACAAAGGAAAGCGTACTTACCTATACTTGTTACACTGTCCGGGATAGTTATGCTTGTAAGTTCACTGCACTTGAAAAACGCACCCTCACCTATACTTGTTACACTGTTCGGGATAGTTATGCTTGTAAGTTCACTGCACTCGCTAAACGCATCCTCATCTATGCTTGTTACACTGTCCGGGATAGTCATACTTGTCAGTCCTGTTACGGTAAAGGCGTATTTACCTATACTCGTGACAGAATCCGGTATAGTAATGCTTTTGAGTCCGGTGCATTTATCGAATACATGCTCGCCTATTTCTGTTACACCGTTGCCGATTGTGACATCTGTAAGTTTGGCACAACAAAGGAAAGCGCTCTTACCTATGCTTGTTACACTGTCTGGGATAGTTATGCTTGTAAGTTCACTGCACTTGTAAAACGCACACTCACCTATGCTTGTTACACTGTCCGGAATAGTTATGCTTGTCAGTCCTGTTGTGGTAAAGGCGTATTTACCTATACTCGTGACAGAATCCGGTATAGTAATGCTTTTGAGTCCGGTGCATTGATCGAATACATGCTCGCCTATTTCTGTTACACCGTTGCCGATTGTAACATCTGTAAGTTTGGTGCAACAAAGGAATGCACTCTCACCTATGCTTGTAACACTGTCAGGAATAGTTATGCTTGTAATAGTTTTGTTGCTCTTGAATGCTTCTTTTCCTATTGTTTTAACTGTATCGGGAATAATTAAACTTTCAGAAGAACCAGAATATTTTTTCAGTTCCCCGTCAACAATCTGCAACGAATCACGTTCGTTTGTTTCACGGATAAAATCATTAATCTTTTCTATTTCGCATGCAAGCTCCGGATCAAACTTTCCCGCCTTAACAGCATTACTGTTGCTGTCAAAAGTGGTTTTTTGCTTTTTTAAATCTTCTTTTGTTCCCGCATGCAGTTCTGCCATAAGTTTGGCAAAATACAAGGCACCGTGTTTGGGCTTAAAATTCAGTGCCTGCTCGCAATAATAATCGGCTCTTTCCCATTCGCCTTCTTCAAGAAACATAAAAATCCGTTCCACTATTGCGTCAAAATTCTCAGAAGTAACAGATACATTTCCCCACTTTTGAACCTGAGAAAGCTGAACTTCCTGCGGCTGAACAGGTTTTTCCTGAGCAGGAGGCGCTTGAACAACAACCGTCTGAACAGGTTTATCGGGGATCTTCCATATCACCTTAATTTCCTGCGTTTTAAAGCCAAGAAGTGAGGTCGGCAGGGATTCAACTATATTCACTACTTCTTTGCCTTCCCGAGCCAATTTATTCTTTACGGCATTGAGTTGTTTGTTTTTTTCTGCCATAAATCCCAAATCGGTCATTGCTCCGGTGACAACAAATGTTTCCATACCTGTTTCAGCCATAGTATCTTCCTCCTGTTACAAAAACAACATTAATCATAAAATTTCAAAAAGAGAAAATAAAACTGTCATATCAATAATATCATAACTGTAATATTTATTTCAAGGGTTATTGTGTATGTGTCAACATTTCCGTTTATATATGTAAAAATTTGAGTGTTTTTGATAAGCCTTGATAAAAAGGTTAAATGAAGCATAAAAAACGCATCCTTACCCATATACTTTGCGGGCGCCGGGGGGCAAAAAAAACAACGAAATAATTGCCGGTTATATGACAAAACCCGCATCACTGTGATGCGGGTTTTGTTTTTATGTGTTCTGTTTGAGGCGCGAATAAAATTCAATTATCTTCTCATCCTTGCCGTCACCGTAAATGACGGAGGGACAGTCGTAAATTTTGTAATCCGCTCCCGCCTGACGCGAAACCATATCCAGCATATCGGGACCTTTGCCTTCACCGTTCTTCGCGCTTTCCACAAGACATTTGTGATATTTAAGAATGAAATCCTTATCCTTTGCGCTGCCGGACGGGGCGCATCTGAAGCCTCTCGCCCTGAGATTGGTGTTCCAGCGTCTGTGCTCAAGCCAGGCGAGCTGAGAGTCAATCTTTTCATCCTTTATAAGCTCAAAAAACTTTCTGAGCGCTTTTTCCGAAATTATATCCGTTCTGCCGTTTTCGTAAATGTCGATTCCGGTTATTCCGCCCGCTCTGAAGGCGGAATAAATACTGTAGGGCAAATGCATCGCGCGGGCAACACTTGATTCCGTATTGTAAATCCGTTTGAGATTCGCCTCAACATTGCTGTTTATCATAACGCTTCGCTCTTTTATGTCGGAATAGGATTTGTCGAGGGTTCTGTAAAGAGCGTCAAACTTTTTGTCGTAAAAGCTGTCAACATCATAGATATCCGTCAGGCAGCCGACGGCTCTGAGGGATACACTGCCGTATGACGGCGTCTCGTTGAGCATTGCGTTCAGATCCGGGTCGGTTACAACACAAACAACCGTTACGCATTTTTCCGTTCCTTCAAAATGCCTTAGTTCAATCTCTTTTGACACTGCCTTGGCAACGGAAATGTTTTTATTGTCGTTTCCGAGCGAAACAAAGACATAGTCGGAATCGGCAAGCAAATCACCGCTGTCAAAAGCAAGATCTCTGGCGCAGCATTTCTCAAGATCCGCCTTTAAAAAACCGAAGCGGAAATACGGCTCATTTTTCTCATCTGAATCCGGACGGATTTTCAGCAGTTCCGAGCCCTCACGGCCGCTCTCCGCGATTTCGGGATTGATATAATCAATTCTGCTGATAAAGGATTCCCTGCTTTCATCCGAACAGACATTTATATGGAGTGAGCAGTCCGCAAGCTGACCGCACCAGTAGGTGTTGAGAAACATTTTCACGCACGCGGCGTCATTTCCTATTATCGACACTTTAAGAGTATCAGCCGATATATCATAACTGTTGCCGCCGAACAGGGGATATGTGCAGAGCACATCCTTTATCATTTCGGAATTGCTGTCATTCCTGATAATATAGGGCATATCCTTTTCATCAAAATGCTTTTTCAGCGTCAGATACGCGCCGGTCTGAATCTCCCTGAGAGTGTCGTCACCGTAGTACACCCTGATATCCGGCTTGTGCGACAAAGCCCCGCAGTTTTCACCGCCGGACAGACGGCTCAGCAGATTGACATTCTCGCTTTCGTCATCGTTGATAAAATAGAATGTTTTGTTTTTTGCCTTTGAAAGCATGCGGACAATGTGCAGAATGTCATCCTTTAAACTGATCGCTCCGAGCGCCTTCGCGTTCTGCAGCATTTCGGAATCCGTTTCGTTTTCATTATCTGTATAAACATCGGTGAAAACAATAATCTCGTTTGTTTTCTTTCTGTAAATGCTTCTCGCGACTGCCAGGCTTTTTTCGTTGATGCGGCTGAAAATATGCATCTTTCTTTTTGAGAAACGGCATAAAAACCAAAACCTTGCCTTGGGGAAAAAATTAAAGAACGCCTGCAAAACAATCGAACCGCCGAGAACGGGGGCGATTACGTCAACAGCGAGGAGATAAAAACCTGCCGTCACGGCAAAACGCGCGCTTCCCGTAAAATCAAAAGCCATTGCTCTGCCGGCAATAAGATATGATGTGTAATCCTCATCCAGACTGAAGGTCTGGAGTGAATGGATGATGCTGTCAAGGAATAATTCGCCGTTGCTCAGCCGTGTTTCGCCGTAGATTTCACCGGTTTCAAGAGCGACGGAGTACATCCCGATTGACAGCCTGAGTGAAAAAATGGAGAGCAGCACAAAAATAAAAACAATATGGAATATCCTGATCTCCGGCGCTCTCCGCGGCTTGTTTTTCAACACCTTGCGCACGGCGAGCGAGCCGAAAAGGAACACCCACGGAATCAACAGTATTGTAATATATTTAATCATCGAATCTCCCCAAGCAAAAATAGTGGTTGTATTATATCACCGCTGACATAAAATGTAAACAGCCCTCCCGTTCAGAGAGGGCTGCTGTTTGTTCTGAAACCGTGTTTAACCGTTTTTCTGACCGTTTGCGGATTTGAACTGCTCAACCGCCTTGGCGGCACAGGTCTGACAAAGGTCAAAACTCTGTGTTTTTCCGTTTTTCGTTGCGGCAACGCTGTAAAGCTTTCCGTACTCCGTTTTACACATTGCGCACATTCCGCCGTGTCCCGTGTCGGTACAGGTGTATTTTATCAGGTTTTCCGCAGGCGGAGCAACAGGCGCAGCAGATGCGGGAGCGGAGGGTGTTGCGGGCTGAACGGGCGCCCCGCATTTTGCGCAGAAACGCATTCCGTTCGCAAGCGGGGAACCGCACGCTGTGCAGAAAGCGGACTGAGGCGGCGCGGCGTAATTCTGCCTCGGCGGGGTGTAAGAATTGTTATCCGTATTGACATTCGGGGCTTGCATTGCGGGCGGATTGACCGCCTGCGGTGTTTTCGCCTTTGTTTTTTTCTTTTTCTTAAGCAGAACCACTGCGAGAATAACTATAAGCGCGAGAACCGCCGCGGCCACGGATGCTATTATGATTATGAAGGACTTATCCGTGGCGTTGCCGTTGCCACCGTCACTGTCGGTGCTCACGGCAACCGTATCGGAATCCAGATTCTGAATTTTCAAAGCCGGGCAAACGCCGAAACTAGTGTTATAGGCAAAGCCGTCTTCAGCAGCATAGCCGTCGTCGCAGACGGTGCATGCATGATAAGAATAAGAAAAAGGAGTACGCTGCCACCAGTTAGAATTTCCGTATCTGGGATCATCAGATAAGTTTTCAACCCATAAGCCCTGGCATTTGGCATAGTCGCTGCCCTGCAACATACGGTTTCCATTTGAATCTGTATTCGATGAACTGAAGCCAAATTCGCTGTTTGTTACTTCATCATAGGAGAGCAGAAATACTTTATCCTGTGTATCCGCGCTGTCATATTCTTCATAGCCGCTGTTGCCGGTTAATGTAGCATTACACTTATTGCTGTTTATTGATGTCAGAATATTGGATTTTTGTTCACCGGAAAAAGCCGTATTATAGAAATCATTGTTCAACCATGCTCTGAGTGAAGATTTTGCCCAATTGCTTGCGTAATAGGTCTGAGCAGGATCTCCCCAATCGGCATTTTCTCCATGACCGTCTGTCCCGTTCGATATGACATAATTGTTATACGGCTGACTGTCTATTATTGAATTACACATAATCAGTCCCGTTGACGGGTCAAGCACACGCCATTTAAGCGGTTCATATTTAAACCAGTATGTTGTTCCGGTGTTATACCCGTTTGACGACTGCTCGTTGTCTGAAGATGTCAATCCGGTGTAATACGGCCTGTAACTGTCAAATGTAACGCCCCGGTATTTGCTTCCGTCATATGAAATATCCTTATAACGCATATAATCTGAAGATGTCATTTGTCCGTCAGTCCAGTCTCCCGTGCCGCTGTAATACCCGTACGACACCCAGTCTCCGTCCAGATTGTTCAGTGTTTCAATAAGGCCGGCGTCTTTTACCTCACTTTGCGGATAGGTGCCGAATTCAATTATATCGCCGGTCTTGTAATCTTCCGCGTGTGCGGTGAAAGCGAACGCGCAGCACCCGAAAACAACGGCAAGGCATACAAGAACGGAAATTATCTTTTTCATCGTTAAACCTCCGTGTTCAACATATATTGTTGAAACCATTTTAAAATATAATTGTGAACAAATCAACCGTTATTTGTGTTTTGTTGTTTTCGGTTGGTTTAAGTTCCCTCCGTCACGGCTTGCGCCGTGCCACCTCCCCCTATGGAGGAGATCACGACGGACACAGTTTTGCGATAAAAAATGTAGGGCAGGCATTCTTGCCTGCCGTTGTTCGCCACACCCGACGGCTTCGCCGCCACCCTCTCCGTTCTCGGAGAGGGCTATAACCGGCGGCAGGTTGCCGCCCCTGAGGCTTACTGTCATTTCAAAACTGCGGTTTAAGACCAGTTTCAACTCTATCGTCACGGCTTTGATAATTATATATTCTTAAACCTTGTAAATCACACAACGCGGTGATATAATAGTTATATTATTTTCATCATTTCAGTAAAGGGGAAGTGCGATGAAGCTGAGAAGAATTACCGCTCTCACGCTGTGCTTTGCGCTTGTGTTCAGCTGCTTTTTCACCCGCGCGGCGGCGCAGGGCGCTTCTTACACGGCGGACTGCCCTTATGTTAAGGTGCTGGGACTTATGTCAACCGACATCTACGCGGATAAGGATGACCCGTCGCAGGGCACGGTCTGGCCCCCTCAGGCGGGCGTGGTGGTAAAGGATGTTCTGAAGCTTGTGCCCTCGCTTTTCGAACTCGCGATAACGAAGAACTACGGCAAATTCGGGCCGAAACTCTATGACGCGGTTCACGACATCTTCGGCCCTCTCTATTTTTACAACGAGGCGCGGGTAACAAACAATTCGGGTCCCATTTTCGAATATCCCGCTCCAGACAAAATTAAAAAAGACAGTTATGTTATTTTCGAATATGACTGGCGTCTCGCCCCCGAGGAACTTGCCGCTCAGCTCAACGATTTTATTGATTACGTGCTCGAGTGCTCGGGCAGCGAGCAAATTGTTCTCGAGTGCCACAGCTACGGCGGAGTTGTGGGTTACACCTATCTCAACAACTACGGCACTCAGAAGGTGCGAAGCGTTGCCTTCAACGCGGCGGCTGTTTACGGAACAACCTTTGTGGGCGAACTGTGCGCGGGCAGGGTTTCACTCGACCCCGAGGGGCTCACGGAGTATATGAAATGCCTCTGGGCATACAACGGCGCCGGCGGGTTTTTTAACGCCCTTATGACGGGGCTTTATAAAACAGGATTCACGGGCGGTCTGTGCAGACTGGTTGACAAACTGGCTGCGGGTCTCGGCAAGGACGCCATGGCAAACTGCCTGCTCCCGCTTTTCGGAAGCTGGCCGAGTATATGGGCTATGGTCACGGACGATATGTATGACGAGGCGTATAATCACATTTTCAACGAGGTCTGCCCCGAATACGATCTCGACTATTCGAAACTGCAGGCGAAGGTTGACAATTATACAAATACAATCCGGGTGAACCGCGCGGAGATTCTTAACAGAATAAATGAAGACTGCAACCTCTATGTGCTTTCAAGGCGCGGCTTCTGCACCGTGTTTGTGGTGCCGGACTGGGATATAAGAAGCGATATGGCTGTTGATGTTGCCTGCTCGTCCTTCGGGGCGACTGTCGCGAGATACGGTCAGACGCTCGGGGAGGATTACCTCGCCGCTGCGGATGAAAAATACATCTCGCCCGACAAATCCGTTGACGCCTCAACCTGCCTTTTCCCCGACCAGACCTGGTTTCTGAACAACGCCACGCACATACCCACCTTCGGCTGTATCCACGAGTATTTCGCCACGCTTCTCTATTACGACGGGCAGGCTGATGTTAACACCTTCGCGCAGTACCCGCAATATATGATTTACGACAGCAAGAGTATTGAATTCAAGGCAGAATAACATACGGGAGGAAAAACAATGTATAACTTCAGACCCACATTGATTTACAGGGACGGCGAAAACAGAATCACATCCGTCAACACCGAAAACAAGGACTACTCGCTCGAAATAAGCGTTGACGAGGGCAGTGTCAGGTGCGTGCTTCACCCCAAAAAGCTGCTCACTCTTGTTTCGTTCCGCCTTGACACAACGAGGAAGATGAGCGACGACGAGGCGTTTTTCGCAAACGGCTTCCAGTCCTGGTCCACCTCGCCCGAGCTTTACAGATACAGCAAGCAGTCGGGCATCTCCCCGCTTGCCCACATAAGCGGGTTCACAACTCATTTGGCGAGCATGTCGGGCGATTATCTCTTCTTTGACGATTACGGCAAAAAGGGCGTGTTCCACTCGTTCACCTACACCTATTTCCGCAACAAGAATGATATTGAGCTTTTCGGCTCGATGACCGAGAGAACGGGTTACACGATTTTCGCCAACGACTCGCGCAAAAACACCTTTTCAATCATAAAGGATGTTGAGGGCGTTGAGACGAAGGACGACTATGAACTTCTCAATGTGCGCATAATCAAGGGCGATTACGACGCGGCGTTTGACGACTATTTCTCATCGATGAATCTCAGGAAGCCGCGCATTGACCACCTGAGCGGCTACACATCATGGTACAACTACTTCCAGAAAATCGATGAAAAGATTATCCTTCGCGATCTCGACGGGCTCGACAAAGTAAAAGAGGATGTTTCGATTTTCCAGATTGACGACGGCTATGAGACCTTCGTAGGCGACTGGCTCGATGTTGACCCGATAAAATTCCCCGGCGGCATGAAAGCGATTGCCGACAGAGTTCATGAAAAGGGCTATCTCGCGGGCATCTGGGTTGCCCCCTTCTCGGTTCAGCGCGTTTCCAAAACCGCGAACGAGCATCCCGACTGGCTGATTCTGGACGAAAAGGGCTCTCCCGAATGGGGCTGCTTTGCCTGGAACGGCGCCTACACAATCGATATGTACAACCCCGAGGTTCGTGAGCACATCAAACATTTCTTTGATGTCATCCTCCACGAGTGGGGCTATGATATGGTTAAACTCGACTTCCTCTATTCCGAAGCGATTCATCCCCGCTGCGGGAAATCAAGAGGTCAGATTATGTGCGAGGCGATGGATTTCCTGCGCGAGTGCGTGGGCGAGGATAAACTCTTCCTCGGCTGCGGCGTGCCGCTCGGCCCCGCCTTCGGCGTTGTTGACGCCTGCCGCATAAGCTGCGATGTTGACCTTGTTTACGGCGGCAAATTCTACAACAAACTCGGCGTGAACCGCGAGGTTCCCTCCGCGCAGAACGCAATAACCAACAGCATTTTCCGACGCCATCTGAACAGGCGAGTGTGGTGCAACGACCCCGATGTTTTCTTCCTGCGCAAGGACAATCTCACCTTCACCATTGAGCAGAAACTCCTGCTCGCCAAAATCAACAATATGTTCGGCGATGTGCTGTTCGTTTCCGACAACGCGGGCGATTACGGCGCGAACGAGACCGAACTTGTTAAAAAGTACTTCAGAAAGAACGATATAAAAATCATTTCCGCCATGCAGAAATTCAACGGTATGGGCGACTTTGAGATAAAATATATCGAGAACGGCGAAGAGAAGACTCTGCTGTTTGACCTCAAAACAGGCACGGTATTCTGATGAAAAGCCGTAAACTGCTTTTTGCCGCCGCGGTTCTGCTCGCCGCGCTCACGGTAATTCTTTCCGCCTGCAAAAAGGAACCCGCGCCCGTCACAGCAACGCCTGCTTCCGCGATTCCTACAGAAATGCTCACCGAAACACTGCCGGTGACAACGACCGCTCCGGCAACAACCGAAACAACAGCAGTCACAACAACGGCGGCTCCCGTAAACGCGGTGAAAGTCAACGCCACGCAGTCGATTGTCACGCTTGAAAAAGGGCTTAAAACAGCGAAGTATCAAGGTGACGCGGGCTTTTCGTCCTTCCTTTCGGGGGGCGGAGCAGCGAGTGATTCGGCGCTGACGGATTTTCTTGTGAAATATGTTCTCAAGAACAACCCCGAAGTGATTTTCAAAATTCTTTCCGGCGGGTGCAGCACGGTTTATTCGGACGGTCTTTTCGGGCGCAATTTCGACTGGCACACCTGCGAGGCGATGATTCTCGTCACAAGCGGCTCGGGTTACAAATCCGTTTCCACGGTAAACCTCGATTTTGTCAATTCGAGCACGGATTATGACCTGACCGACGACATCATCCGCCTTTCGAGTGTCTATGCCCCGCTTGACGGTATGAACGAGAAGGGCGTGTGCATCTCGGTCAATATGATTCCGGACGGCGGCGCCACCATAGGGCAGAGCACGGGCAAAACGGATCTCACCACCTCAACCGCCGTGCGCCTTGTGTTAAATAAGGCGTCCTCGGCGAAGCACGCCGTGGAACTGCTCAAAAACTACGATCTCCACTCCTCCTACGGCTACCTCGTGCATTTCGCCATCTGCGACCCGTCGGGTTACAGCGTTGCCGTTGAGTACATAAACAATAAAATGTATGTAACCGAAACGAGGGTTCTTACGAATTTCTATGTCGCGAAAGAGAGATTCGGCGTGGGCTCGAAGGAATCAAAGGCGAGATACGACACACTCAACAAAGCGCTTGACGCGGGCGAAATAAAAGACGCCGCGACTATGCGCGACGCTCTCGCCGGAGTGAAGGCGGACGGCTCGGGAACCTTCTCTTCAACGGAATGGACCGCGGTTTACGACATGAAAAACCTGACCGTCACCTACTACCACAGAGGCAATTACAAAAAAGGATACACAGTTTCACTGTAACACTAAGCCCGCGAAAATCCGCGGGCTGAATTTTTCCTTTTTTAAAAATTACTTTATTTTTCGCACAATCGGTAGTATAATTTAACGGAAATTTTAACAGGACGGAGAGAGAGAATTATGACACTTGAAGAAGCCCGCAAATACTTTGAAGGCGACCGCTTCGCCACCTATAAAACGGGAATAGTGATTGACAGCATAGGCGACGGCTGCTCGGAATGCTCCTTTGAAATAACCCCGGACGATGTCGCGGCCCACGGCAGCGTGATGGGCGGAGCGGTGTTCACCCTGGCGGATTTCGCCTTTGCCGTCGCGGCGAACTCGGGCGGCGTTTTCACCGTCACCTTAAACAGCAGCATAAGCTTTGTAAGCATGCCGAAGGATAAAAAACTGATTGCCAGATGCACCTGCATTAAGGACGGCAAAAAGGCGTGTTTTTATGAAACACGCGTGACCGACGGGCTTGGCAATATTGTCGCGATTGTAACCTCAAACGGTATTCACATCTGATTATTTATCTAAAATTATACAATTCGAATTATTTTTGTATCGCTTTATTCATTAATTATTTATTAAGATATATTCAAATTCCGTGACAAATCCGCGTTCCTTATTATATAATTATATGATTTTAAAATTCACAGATTTTTAATATTTGATATATATATTCGGAGGAACTTTATGGAATGGAACGGAGTGGCGGAATATAAAGCGCCGTCTGTAAGGGAACTGCTCGATAACGCGGCTGCGAAATACGGCGACCGCACATTCATAAAATTTTTATGTGAGGGCAGGGTTGAAGAGAGAAGTTTCAACCGCCTGAGAGAAGACAGTCTCGCCGTTTGCAGATACATAAGAAGCATCGGCACCGAAAAAACGCACATCGCCATAGCGGCGCTCACAAGCTACGAATACATTGTTTTTATTACGGGCATACTCATCAGCGGCAATGTCGCGGTGCCCTTCGCGCCCACGCTCAGCGAAAAAGAAGCGCTCTCGCTTTTTAAGCGCGCGGATATAGAAATGCTCTTTTACGACAACGCATTCAACTGCACGCCCGCCATACGCGATTCGCTCAACTACAAAATCGCTCCCGTCAACATAACCGGCGACGGTCTGCTTGACGGCATAGTTGAAAAGTATTCATCGACCTCGGAATACGCTTCGCTTTCCGATTGTGAAACCGATATAAACGAGTGCGCGGTAATCATTTACACATCCGGCACCTCGGGCACCAAAAAGGGTGTTATGCTCTCAATGAACGCCTTTGTGGGCAACATAATGTATGACGAATATGTTGACTGCTTCGGCGAGAACAGCGTTGCGCTCTCGGTGCTTCCTATGTATCACTGCTACTGTCTTTCGGGCGACTACATCAAAAACCTCAAGGACGGTATGACAGTCTGCCTCAACAGCAGCATGCGCGACCTGCCCGAAAGTTTAAAAACCTTCGAGCCGACAGTTATGCGACTTGTTCCGATGATTGCGCAGACCCTTCTGAAACTTGTAAAAATGAAGGAAAACCGCCACCCCGAACTCACTCCCCGTCAGGCGGCGGAGGCGGTTTTCGGCAAGAATATACAGTGGCTCATTTCGGGCGGCGCCTATCTCGACCCCGAGCTTGTTACCGAATACGGCAAACTCGGCATCTTCCTGCGCCAGGGCTTCGGTATGACAGAGGCGGGCGGCAGGGTTTCGGTGCCCGACACAAAATGCACCACCGAATCCATAGGCAGACTTACAAATATGTTCAAAGCGCGCATTGAGCACGGCGAAATTCAGATATACGGCCCCACGCTTATGCTCGGCTACTATAAAATGCCCGAGGAGACCGCCGAGGCGTTCACGCAGGACGGCTGGCTGAGAACCGGCGACATCGGCGAGGTTACGGAAAGCGGCGAGCTTTTCATAACGGGCAGACGCAAAAACCTCATTATCCTCTCAAGCGGCGAGAATGTTTCGCCCGAGGCGATTGAAAAGAAATTCGCGCAGTATGAAATAGTCAGCGAGGTTCTGGTCTATGCCGAAAACGACAGGATCGTCGCCGATATCTACCCCGACTATTCCTATTGCGAGGAAAACGACATTCCCGACCCGGGAAGCGTCATAACCGCAATAGTCAAACAGATGAATTCGGGCGCAAAGGCGTCGCATTTAATAGCGCAGGTCAATGTGCTCACCTCCCCGCTTCCGAGAACCGAAAGCGGAAAGATTATGAGAAAGAAGGTTGAGATATGAGCAATTCCCCCAAAATGTATGAATTTTCACCCGCGCAGGAAATGATATATTTCATGCTCAAATATTCCATTTTCCACAAACAGGTTATCCAGATTCCGGCATCCATAGTGTTAAAGAGAAAAATCGACTTTGACATTATGCAGAAGGCGCTTGAAAAGGAAGTTGAGCGCAACGACTGCATGCGCCTGCGTTTTGTAAAAAAAGGATTTAAACAGTATTTTGAGGACAGCGTAAAAATCGGCAAGGTTCCCGTAATGAACTTCAAAACCCAGCAGGAACAGGAGGATTTCCTCACAGCCGACGCGCAGAAGCCCATACGCTGCTTCAAGGGCGAGACATACCGCATCTTCTTTTTCAACACTCCCGACGGCAGAAACGGTATTTACATAAATGTAATCCACCTTGCCATGGACGCCCCCGCGGTTTTCATTTTCTTTGCCGACCTCCTCGCGGTCTATGAGGCGCTTGAGAGCGGCGGCGAAATGCCCAGACCGCTCGGCTCATACGAGGAGACGCTCAAGAAAGAGCTTGAATACAAGCACAACGCCGAAAAGCTTCAGGCGGACAAAGACTTCTTCGTCAACTACTTCCTGAAGGACGGCGAACCGATATGGAACGGCGTTATGGGCGCGGGTCCGCTCGACAAGGCGAGGATCAAAAAGAAGAACCCCGAACTGAGAGCCTGCGGAAGCTTCGACCCGATTCACGACAAGGCCGTACTTGTTAAAAAGCCCCTTTCGGTTGAGGACAGCAAAGTTATTCTCGACTATATGGAGAAAAACGGCCTGAGCGGCGAATGCGTTGTTCAGCTCGGTATGAGACTACATGTCAGCAAGATTAACCACCGCCACGACGACACCCACTTCCTCGTGCTTTCGAACAGGCGCAAAACCGTAAACGACAAGCGCTGCGGCGGCACAATGGCATCCGCCCTCCCCTGGAGAATCATTCTTCCCGAGGAGCTCACCTTCAACGAGGCGGTAGCCAAACTCAGGGAACTTCAGGCACAGATTATGCGCCACAACAACTACCCCTTCATCACCTGGCTTGAGAATGAGAGAGAACTTTTCAACTACAGCATGGTTGACGGCACATCCACAATGATGTTCTCCTGGTTCCCGCTTGAGGACGACACGATGAACGGCTGGGAATATGAATTCCACAGTTATTCGCTGGGCAGATATGTTATGCCCCTCTACACATATACAATGAAGGATTCGGTAACCGGCGGTCTGCGCTTCGCGTATCTGCACAGAACGGATACCATCTCCGACGCGGATATTGACGCGCTTCAGGAGAACACCGTAAAAGCGCTTGTGCTGGGCTGCTCAAATCCCGATATCACTCTTAAAGAAATACTCGACAACATAGACTGAAAGGATGAAAAAAATGCTCGAAAATCTTAAGGCGATAATCTGCGAATATGTTGATGTCGATCCGGATACAATCACCGCCGACTCAAACCTCAGAAGCGATTTCGGACTCAACTCACTCGACATAATCAACCTTGCGGTAGCGATTGAGGACGAAACAGGCGTTTCGATTACAGACAAAAAAATGGCGTCCTTCTACACCCTCGGCGAGGTTGCGGAATACCTTGAAAGTGTCAAAGTTGGCTGATCAGCTTCTTAAGGCCCTGCATATTAGCAGGGCTGTTTTTTTACAACGCAAAAAGGAGGCGGATAAATGAAAAGCGAGGCGAAAAAGATTCTTCAGGGCGTTGCCGACGGCAGTGTGACGGTTGAAGAGGCGCTGCTCAAATTAAAAAGCGAGCCCTTCGCCGACCTGGGATTTGCGAAAGTCGACCTGCACCGCAAAATAAGGCAGGGCGCGAGCGAGGTAATCTACGGCGAGGGCAAAACACCCGAACAGATAATCACTATCGCTCAGAAGCTCATTGAAAACGGTCAGAACCGTATTCTCATAACCCGCCTCTCGCCCGAAAAGGCGGAAGAAGTCAAAAAATCGCTCGACACAGCATATTATAAGGAAGCGAAAATCGCGCTTACGGGCGGTATGCCCGCACCCGACGGCATAGGAAAAATAGTTGTTGCCACGGGCGGCACAAGCGACATACCCGTAGCCGAGGAGGCGGCTGTTACTGCCGAGGCGCTCGGCAACGAGGTCACGCGCCTTTACGATGTGGGCGTTTCGGGGCTTCACAGACTGCTCGACAGAAAAGACGACATTATGGGCGCTTCGGTAATAATCGCCATAGCCGGTATGGAGGGCTGCCTTGCCAGCGTAATAGGCGGGCTTGCCGACTGCCCGGTTATAGCCGTGCCCACAAGCGTCGGTTACGGAGCAGCCTTCGAGGGGCTTTCGGCGCTGCTCTCAATGCTCAACTCCTGCGCAAGCGGAGTTTCCGTTGTGAATATTGACAACGGCTTCGGCGCGGGCTACCTTGCGGGTATGATTAACCATATGGAGGCAAAAGGATGAAAACGCTTTATCTCGATTTATCAATGGGCGCCGCGGGCGATATGCTCACCGCCGCCCTTCTTGAACTTCTTCCCGACCCCGGCGCCTTTGTTGAAAAACTGAACGCGGCGGGAATTGAGGGCGTTGAATACATCAGGGAAAAAGCCGAAAAATGCGGCATCACCGGCACTCATGTCACCGTATCCGTTCACGGCGAGGAGGAGAGCGAGGATATGCACTCCCATCACGGTCACGAACATGAGCACGACCACGCTCACGGTCATCACCACCACTCCCACAGCAGTCTGCACGGCATAGGTCACATTGTTGAGCATCTCAATATAGGTGAAAAAACAAAGAACGACATTATGAATGTCTATAAAATCATAGCCGACGCGGAGAGCCGTGTTCACGGCAAGCCCGTTGATGAAATACATTTTCACGAGGTGGGCACAATGGACGCGGTCGCGGACATCACGGCTGTGTGCCTGCTGATTGAAGAACTCTCGCCCGCAAAAATAATCGCCTCCCCTGTCTGCACGGGCTTCGGCCACGTGCACTGCGCCCACGGAATTCTTCCCGTGCCCGCGCCCGCCACGGCGAATATACTTGAGGAGCTGCCCACATATTCGGGCGATATCGAGGGCGAACTCTGCACGCCCACGGGAGCGGCTCTCATAAAATATTTTGTTAATGAATTCGGCTCCCGCCCCGTTTCGGTGATTGAAAAAACCGGTTACGGAATGGGCAGGAAGGATTTTGAAAAAGCGAACTGCGTGCGCGCTTTCCTCTGCGAAACAACAGACGGGCAGAGCGAAGTTTTTGAACTCGCCTGCAATCTGGACGATATGACGGCTGAGGATATCGCCTTCGCCGCGGACCGCCTTCTCGACGGCGGAGCGCTCGATGTATATACAATTCCCGCGGGCATGAAAAAGTCCCGCCCGGGAACAATTCTCTGCGCCCTTTGCAACGAGACGGACAAAGACGGTCTTATCAATATCTTTTTTAAATACACAACCACTCTGGGCGTGCGCGAGACCGCGGTTAAAAGATACACTCTTACTCGCGAAACGGGCGAGGTCAAAACGCCTTACGGTGCCGTGAGATATAAAAAATCGCAGGGTTACGGCACAGAAAAAATCAAGTTTGAGGCGGACGACCTTATGAAAATCGCGATTGAACAGAACCTCACGCTCGACGAGATCAGAGCCATTGCGGAAAAATCGAAGTAAATTATGGAAGATTATCTTAAAATAAAAAAAGACGCTCTTATTGAGTATTTCAGAAATCTCGGAAGCGCCGCCGTCGCTTTTTCGGCGGGCGTTGACTCCACCCTTCTGCTCACCCTCGCCTTCGAGGCGCTCGGCGACAGGGCGGTCGCGATAACCGCGGTGTGCCCCTCCTTCCCCGAAAGGGAGGCGCTCGAGGCGAAGCGCTTCTGCGAAGAGCGCGGAATCAGGCATATTGTTCTCAGCTTTGACCAGTTCGCCGTTGAGGGCTTTCGCTTAAATCCCGTGAACCGCTGCTATCTCTGCAAAAAGGAGCTTTTCACGCTTGTCAAAAAGACCGCGCGGGAAAACAGCTGCGAATATGTTGCCGAGGGCTCCAACACGGACGACCTGAGCGATTACAGACCCGGTATGCGGGCAATAGAGGAACTCGGCGTAAAAAGCCCGTTTCTCGACCTGTCAATGAGCAAGGCGGACATCCGCGCCCTTTCGGCTCAGATGAACCTTCCCACATTCAACAAGCCCTCGTTTGCCTGCCTCGCCACCCGCTTCGTTTACGGTGAGGAGATAACGGAGGAAAAACTTGAAGCCGTGGAAAAGGCGGAACAGGAACTCATTGACCGCGGATTTTCCCACGTGCGCGTGAGGGTACACGGCGATATCGCGAGAATAGAGGTTGAAAAGTCGGATATCCCGGCTCTTGTAAAAATCGCTGATGAAATCAACGAAAAATTCACCTCCCTCGGCTTTGCCTATACCACCCTCGACCTCGGCGGCTACAGGTTGGGGAGCATGAACAGGTTTTAGAAAGCATTCAGTTACGCAGGGCACGGATTCTTCCGTGCCGTCTTTGTTAATGAGCAATGAGAAAGGAGAAATGAGCAATTAAGGGGCTTCGCCGATTATAATCGTAGGGAACGCGGTTCCGCGTTCCGCCTGATATATCTTAATAAATCTCTTAACTGTAATCATAATCCGTTTTGTTTTCTCAAATATAACTTGACATAAAACCTCATTTGTCTATAATAATATTGTAATATAATAACGGGGAGCTGCGAAGGCGGCTGAGAGGGAGCGGTTGCGCTCCGACCCGCAACCTGATTTGGGTAATGCCAACGTAGGGATTTTCCGGCTGATACAGGCATACCCTTACGGGTGTGTCTTTTGTTTTTAAGGAGTAAAAAATGGTAGTAATCAACGGCGAAAACGCCGAAAACGCCTCGGGTCTTACGCTGGCGCAGTATATTAAAAACGCCGGCTACAACGCCGAGAGAATTGTTGTTGAAAAGAATCTCGAAATAATCTGCAGGGCGGATTATGACAAAACCGTCATTTCCGACGGCGACTCAATTGAAATACTCAACTTTGTCGGAGGCGGCTGATATGATTGAAAAATCCGTTCTCGACCGCGCTTTTGACGCGCGCTTCGCCCCCGAAATAAAGGAAAAACTCGCTTCGGCGAGTGTCGCGGTGGCGGGGCTCGGAGGGCTCGGCTCGAACATTACGCTTATGCTCGCGCGTTCGGGCGTGGGTCACCTTTTTCTTGTGGATTTTGACACGGTTGACCCCACTAATTTAAACCGCCAGGCGTACGGAATATCCCACCTCGGTATGCCGAAAACCCAGGCGATAAAAACGCTTATTGACGACATAAATCCCTATCTCGATGTGAAAACCGAGTGCGTGAAGGTAACGCCCGCGAATGTCGCGGAACTTTTCGGCGCCTATCCGCTGGTGTGCGAGGCGTTTGACAAGCCCGATCAGAAGGCGATGCTCGTGCGCGAACTGCTCACGCAGACCGCGTCAACGGTTGTTTCCGGCAACGGTATGGCGGGCTTCGGAAACAGCAACGCGGTTATAACAATGCAGATAAACTCACGCCTCTATATGTGCGGCGACGGCAGCACCGATGTAGGCGGCGGCACTGGGCTTATGGCTCCGAGGGTAAATATTTGCGCGGGGCACCAGGCGAACAAAATAATCGAACTCATTTTAAATAAAGATTAAGCGAGGCAGACTATGCAGGACAAACTCATTTTAGGCAATAAGGAATTTACAAGCCGTTTCATTCTCGGAAGCGGAAAATATGATGTCAACCTCATAAAGGCGGCAATCGAACAGGGCGGCGCCGAGATTATCACTCTCGCTCTGCGCAGGGCAAACACCGAGCAGACCGAGAACATTCTCGACCGTATTCCCGAGGGTGTCACCCTCCTGCCCAACACCTCGGGCGCGAGAAACGCCGACGAGGCGGTGCGCATTGCCCGACTGAGCCGCGCCATGGGCTGCGGCGATTTTGTGAAGGTTGAGATTATGCACGACGCCAAATACCTTCTTCCCGACAATTACGAAACGGTGAAGGCGACCGAAATTCTCGCCGCCGAGGGCTTCACTGTTCTGCCCTATATGTATCCCGACCTCAATGTCGCTCGCGATCTTCAGAGCGCGGGCGCGGCGGCGGTTATGCCCCTTGCCGCTCCGATAGGCAGCAACAAGGGACTCGCCACAAGGGATTTCATACAGATTCTCATTGATGAAATCGACCTGCCGATAATTGTTGACGCGGGCATAGGCAGACCTTCGCAGGCGTGTGAAGCGATGGAGATGGGAGCCGCCGCCGTTATGGCGAACACGGCTATAGCCACCGCGGGCGATGTTCCCGCCATGGCAGGCGCGTTCAGGCAGGCGATTGAAGCGGGGCGCACCGCGTACCTTACCGGTATGGGCAGAGTGCTCGCGAGGGGCGGCAGCGCCTCCGACCCGCTCACGGGCTTTCTCAGATAAGAGGTAATAAAATGGACGCTATATACGAGGAAAACAAAGTTTATTTCATAGATTCCGACACTCTTCCGCCCGCGGCGCTTGAACGCAAGCACGCGCTTGAGACGGACCCGTCCTGCCGCACAAATCATATGGAATATATGCCCGATATGCAGGTTATCGACTCGGATGTAAAGGATAAAGTTCTCGCCGCCGTGAAGGAATATGATTACAACTCATACACTGCCGCGGATGTTGAACGGGCGCTTGCGAAGGAGACCTGCTCTGTTGAGGATTTCAAGGCGCTCCTCTCCCCCGCCGCCGCGCCTTATCTTGAACAGATGGCGAGAAAGGCGGAGAAAATAACCGCTGAGCATTTCGGCAACACGGTCTATATCTTCACGCCGATTTACATAGCCAACTACTGCCAGAACTACTGTGTTTACTGCGGCTTCAACTGCTACAACAACATCCGCCGCAAAAAGCTGAGTTTTGAGGAAATAGAAAAGGAAATGCAGGTTATCGCCGAAACGGGTATGGAGGAAATACTTATGCTCACGGGCGAGAGTCGCAAGTATTCCGACATCGAATATATCGGCGGGGCGGTGAAAATCGCCAAAAAGTATTTCCGCAACATAGGAATCGAGATTTACCCCGTAAATGTTGACGAGTATAAATATCTGCACGAGTGCGGCGTTGACTATGTGACCGTTTTTCAGGAGACATACAACACCGACAAATATGAGACGCTCCACCTTATGGGGCGCAAAAGGGTGTGGCCCTACAGATTTGACGCCCAGGAGCGCGCGCTTATGGCTGGTATGCGCGGAGCGGGTTTTTCGGCTCTTTTAGGGCTTGACGACTTCCGCAGGGACGCGCTCGCGACCGCCCTGCATGTATGGCACCTCAACCGCAAATATCCCCACGCGGAGCTTTCATTGAGCTGTCCGCGCCTTCGTCCGATAATAAACAACGAAAAAATAAATCCGCGCGATGTCGGCGAAAAGGAACTGTGCCAGGTGCTGTGCGCCTACAGGATTTTTCTGCCCTTCGCGGGCATAACCGTTTCCAGCCGCGAGAGCGCCGAATTCAGAAACGGCATAGCTAAAATCTGCGCCACCAAGGTTTCCGCCGGCGTGTCAACGGGTATAGGCGACCACGAGGAAAAATACACGGGAAAAGAAGAAGAGGACGCGGGCGACGAGCAGTTTGAAATCAGCGACAGCCGCTCGATAAAGAAAATGTATGACGATATGAAAAAAGGCGGGCTGCAGCCCGTCCTCAACGACTATATCTATGTTTGATTACGGTAAATTCACTGCGGTCACGAACCGCGCGCTGTGCGAAAACGGTTATTCAGAGCAGATTGAGAAAATCTGCGCCCTGCGGCCCGATTCGCTGATTCTGCGCGAAAAGGATTTAAGCGAAGAGGAATACGGTGAACTCGCGGAGAAGATAAATGAAATCTGCAGAAGGCACGGCGTGCCGCTCTATATTCATTCGCATTTTGAAACGGCTGAAAAACTCGGAATAAGCAACATCCATCTGCCGCTTTTTATGCTTGAAAAACACGGTGGACTGCGCGGACGGTTTGAGAATATCTCCGTTTCCTGCCACAGCCGCGAAGACGCGCTGAAAGCGGAAAAACTCGGCGCAACAAGGATTGTGCTCGGCAACATATTCGAAACGGATTGCAAAAAAGGGCTCAGAGGCAAGGGGCTTGATTTTCTCAGAGATGTCTGCCTGTCAACATCGCTTCCCGTGTGGGCAATAGGCGGAATAACACCCGGCAATATAGAATCCGTTATTAACGCGGGCGCGGCGGGCGGATGTATGATGTCCGGCTTTATGAAACTGTGAACACGCGAATAAACAACATAACCCGAGAGGTGATTATATGTTTATAGAATTCGGAAATGAGACAAGAAAAGAGATAAGCGTGGGCGAGGTGAACGCCGAAAAACTCACGGCGGGCTACATAGGCGTTGACGAGTTAAAAACCGTCTATGAAAAATTCGGGCTCACCGCCAACACGGTCGAGTCGTGCTCGGCAAAGGCGGAGTATTTCCGCTCGGGCGTTGAGGTGTATGACAGTTTCACCTTTACGGAACTTCGCATCACCTCCCCCGGTCAGTTGAACGATGACTGCGTGTCGCTCTACATCAAGAAAAATCTCTTTCTGGTAATAGATGTTGCCGACAACGACGGCAGCATAAAACAGCGCTTTGTAACCGCCTGCGGAAGGTATCCCTGCGGCGCGGTCACGCTTGAAAAACTCATTTACGCGTTTTTTGACGCCATACTCTCGGGCGATGTTAAAATCCTTGAGGAGACCGGCACGAAACTTTCGGACATAGAGGAGCAGCTCATCAGCAACAAGGTTGACGACGGCTTTGTGGCGAACCTGCTTGAAATAAAGAAGGAACTCCTCCGCCGCCACAACTATTATGAGCAGATTCTCGACATCACGGACGAGCTTGAGGACAACGAAAACGATATTTTCGACAGCGACAACCTCATGTACATAAACAACCTCTCAAAAAAGGTTGACCGCCTCAGGGAGGACACCGACAGTTTAAAAAACACGGTTGAGCACATACAGAGCGCCTACTCCTCATATCTCGATATGAACCTCAACTCCACAATGAAGACGCTCACCGTTCTCACAAGCATCTTCTTCCCGCTGACAATCATAGTCGGCTGGTACGGAATGAACTTCAAATACACTCCTGAGTTTGAATGGAGATACGGCTATATCTATGTGATACTCCTCTCCGTGCTTACGGTAATCGCCCTCGTTCTGCTGGGCAAAAAGAAAAAGTGGTTTTAAAAAAAGGCATCCCAAAGGGCGCGCAGCTAAGGGATTTAATAGATTTTGAAACGCTCTTTTCCGCCATAACGGCTTCAAAAAAAGGGATAGGCGCAAGCCTTATCCCTTTTTTGTTTATTGTTCTGACGAAAAATTTCTGTTTCAAAATTGCTTC
>JAEEGL011171158.1_pt1 | contig 22743 bp, 15 predicted proteins | sample 9134231 | NCBI WGS metagenome assembly JAEEGL01 (sample SAMN16246548, study PRJNA631951) | gut metagenome | biome: gut microbiome; feature: rumen; material: fiber-attached | host: Bos | place: Iran: Karaj | collected 2018-10 | reverse complement strand
GCACAGATACCAGGCCAGCAGGCAGCACAGCACTACCGCGACCTGCGCCAGCAAAATATGTACGATAAGCGGGATCTTTCGCTGCGGGGTCTGTGCGCCGGTGTCAAAATCCTGATTTGTCATAGACATCCCCCGTTTCTGTTTCTTCCGGTTCCTTCCTGTCCCCGTTCTTTACGGGAAAGGCCGGAGCCAATGGTGATTGACTCCGGCCGGTTTTGCAGCTATGGATTATTCGGCAGCGAGGCTGACTTCGCCGGTGGCTTCGTCAAACACGATGAAGTAGGTGCCGGCTGCGTCAACTCTGAAGTTGTCAGCCGGGAAAGCATTGTCCCAGCTCAGGCCCTGACGGACTTTGAATTCAGTACCTTCCGCCATATCCCAGGCTTTTTCGGTCTTCCACAGACCGTCGTCGCCCTTGACCAGGGTCAGATCGGCGGTCCAGGTTTCCTTGCCGTCGCTGTAATCGGTGAAGAAGAAGCCGTCGGCTTCGTTATACATGCCGATGACGGTCCAGCCATACTTCACATCGTCAGCCAGGTTGAACAGGCCGGCGATCTTGTCGTAGTAGTTGTCCAGCGCAGCCTGCAGGCCGGCGTCGTCTTCAGCAGCCTTGACATCGTCACCGATGACCTTGGCGATATCCCACCAGGAACCATGGATCTGTCCCTGCACAGTGGCGTAGGGATTCTGCTTCTGCAGCGCGAGCAGGCCGGGGTTGGCCTGGACGGCTTCGGAAGACTGGGCAACCAGGTTGGAGGGACCCCAGGCGCGGGCATCGAACCGTTCCAGCTGGCACTTTTCACCGGTCAGGTAAACAGCCAGCGCGGTCAGCGCTTCCGCCTTGCCGGCATCAACCTGCGGCTTCACGCCCAGCAGTTTGCAGCCGGAGAAGGAACCCAGGTGATATTCCACGCCATCCACTTCGAAGGAAGGCAGATCCGTGACGCCCATGTTGTCGCCCAGGATATCCTTGGCGGTTTCATAGTCCCAGATACCGGAAACGACCACCGCGGCGCCGGAGGCGAACTCAGCGGTCTTGGAGCTGCTCAGATGGAAGGGGGAGGTGACCAGCTTGTGCATACCCTTGACGGCGATCAGGCCTTCGGGGCTGTTGAAGGTGTCGGCCACTTCGATGAATTCGCCTTCATCGTCGGTCTTCCACTCGGACTTACAGCCGGTGGCGAAGAAGAAGGAAGCCAGGTACCAGGCGGAAGTCTGCATCTCGAAAGCGAAGTACTTCTGGGCGGCTTCGCAGTCAGCGATCAGCTTTTCCATGGAGTCGACATCCTCTTCCGGGATGACGCTCTTGTCATAGTACATGAAATAGCCGTTGTCCGCGGTCAGGGGATAAGCGTACATGGCCTCGCCGGAGGTGGCGGCGGTCACGGCGCTCACGTCGTTTTCTTCCTTGAGTTTCGCGGCGGTCTCTTCATCGATCTTAGCCAGGGCGCCGGCCTGCACGAGGCGGGCGAACTGGTCCTGCGCGAAGAAGAAGACATCGGCACCGGCTTCAACGTCGGTGATCATGCTGGTCGCCGAATTCGCTTCGGAAACGGGCTCGATCGTTGCGTTGAAGGTAACTCCCAGTTCATTGGAAGCGTTGAAGTCTTCGATCTGAGTCTTGGTCAGTTCGACTGCTTCTTCAGGGATCCAGAGGGTGATGTCATAGGCGCCGTCAGCAGACGCGAAGGACATCATGGACAGCGTCATAATGGCCGCCATCAGGATGGCAAGGAACTTTTTCATAGACATTCTCCTTTTAAAGTTTTTTATTTTTGCCGGAATCAAAACCAGACAAAATCCTCCTTTTCTTTTGTCTGATTCATTCCGTTCAAATTCGGGACTATTGTAAAACCAAAGCGGTCGTTTTGTCAACAGTTATTTTTTCTCAAAGCCTTGATTTTCCGTAATTGGTATCGTTTTCAATATCTTGTGGCCGGAAAGGGTTTTACTGCACAGAATTGAGCATCGCGTCGTCGATTTTTCCCCAGGCGCCATTGCCGGCTCCCTGGCATTTCACATAGACGCCGACGGTCACTTTTGTCCCTGCCGGATGATCAAAAACCGGAACGATCCCCTGGTTCCAGCTGTTGTATCCGGTAATCGGGATCTGTTCCGACCGGGCGACCTCTTCACCGTCGATCTTTATATAGGCATAGATATCGGTCTCTCCGCAGTCGCCGCCCATGACAGAGACGGCAAATTTGAATTTGCCTTCCGGCAGGTCCGGGACGGTCTGCTCCAGGGTAAACTCCACACTGTTCTGCGCGGCGCTCCAGAAATGAGCGTGTTTCGATCCGGTCAGGGAGTCGGTCTTCTTGTCCTCAATATACAGCTCGTCTGCTTTCTTCAGGTCCGTGAAGACCCAGGAACCGTCATCCTCTTCAAAACTGTAATCCCGCAGGAAATTGTATTCGATCATGGATACCCAGCATTTCGCTTCCATGCCTCCGGCTTCCCCGGCGATTTCATACTGTGCGGGACCGCTTTCATGCATCTTCCGGTCCTGTTCCTCCGTCAGGTTCCAGGTGACCGGTACGGCCTGCCGGCTGTCGTCGGTCATGACGGCGTTCACGGTTTCCGGCAGCACAAGGGGCATGTTCAGGTCGCAGATGATCTCCGGCTCTTCCAGCGCGTCCGGAACGGGATCGGTCTCATTGCCGGTCCGCATCAGGCGGAAGACCTTCAGGGATTCCAGCGGGCGGCCTGCAGCGTCAAAGAAAGCCTGGTTGTCCACGGCACTGCCGCCGTACCATTTTCCGGCGTCTTTGGGATCATAGATCCCGGCGTAGCTGCTGGCCCAGCCGGAACCGTACCGTTCCCATTTTTCATGGTTCTCTTCCCAGCTGTCTGTGCCCACAGTGATCCAGGCGCCTTCCCAGTAGCAGACACCGATACCGGAGGGGGTACGGTTGACAACCGTGTCCGTGATGTTCCGGACGCAGTTGGCCTGGCCCTGGGGTGTGAAGGGATAATCCTTCACGATGCCGCCGCCTCCGCCGATGGTGTTGGCAGAGAAGTCGGTGTCCTCCTCTGTGAAGGCATAGGAGGTTTCCATAACCATGACCTTCTTGCCGTAGGTATCGGCGATCTCGGTGAGGATCGCGGAGAGGTTGTCCAGGGTACCGTGCCAGTAGGGGTAATAGGACGTGGCAAAGACGTCGTAATGGATAAGACCGTTTTTCTCATAATAATCTATTTTTTTCGCGTAGGTCCGATAGCTGTCCGTGTTCTCCGGATTGGCGAAATGGAGGGCGATCAGGGCTTCCGGATAAACCTCCCGGGTCGCGCGGGCGCCGGCGTCCATCAGGTAAGCGATGTTCATCCAGGTTTTTTCCCCGGCCATTGCGCCGTTGGTCTCGTTGCCAAGCTGCACCATGCCCACGTCCACGCCGGCGTCTTTCAGCCGGGTCATGCAGTCCAGGATATAGTCATAGGCTGCCTGCGTCTTCTCTCCGATCTCCATGCCGGCCCAGGACCGGGGTACCATCTGCTTGCCCGGGTCCGCCCAGAAGTCGGAATAATGGAAGTCCACCAGCAGCTTCATGCCGCAGGCTGCGGCGCGCTTTCCGATCTCCACGGCTGCGGCGATGTCGCAGTTGCCTCCGCCGAATCCTCGGCCTTCATCGTCCCATGGGTTATTCCAGACCCGGACGCGGATATAATTGATGCCGTTATCCGCGAGGAGCCGGAACAGATCCGTCTCGTTCCCGTCAAAGTCATAATACCTGACGCCGCTGTCTTCTTCCGCCAGGACGCTGGACACGTCCATGCCGAAAATGAAATCCTCCGGCAGGTTTTCCACTTTTTTTACATGGAGCGAAGAAGGCGTCTCTTCGGCCATGGCGGTGGAAGGCAGGACCGGGATCAGGGAGAGGATCAGCAGGACGATGACCGGAAGCCGTGCGTTCATGGGGTTTCCTCCTTTGCTGTATCAGTTACGGAGACCAGCAGCTGCGCCGCTTGCGCGGCCAGACCGTCCTCCAGGTGGGCGGATCCGGCGCCGGTATACAGCCGCCAGGGCTCCGCAGTTTCGCCTTCCGAAGTATATCGGATCCATTCCCCGGCGATTATCAGGCCGGTTTCCGGATCATATACCGGAATGCCCGGATCATCCGGAACGAACCAGTCCCGGTATTCTTCCTTCCGGGAATCCGGAACGATATACAGGTCCGCGGTTTTCAATTCGTCCGTTCCGAACATCTGGTAGCTGAAGGGATGGATCCGGACCATTCTGACCGGATCCGGAAGCTGCTTTTCCAGCAGCTCGGCCAGCTGGTTCTCGTTCACGGTCACACCGTCCACATACAGGGTGATCTTGTGCGCCGGGGAGGTGTCTGTAATCTGGTAAAAGATAAAACTTCCGAAGATCAGCACGGCGAAAGCCCAGAGGACCAGCAGCGGGAAGACCGCAGATACGCCCCGGAAGAAGGTCCGGACAGCGGAAACCTTCCGCGGTTCCGCCTTTACGCCGGCGGCACATTCACAGATCTCCGCCCCGGCAATATAGCTGTGCACAGCGGCGAGCCGGACTTTTGACCCATCCGGCGGCATCCGGCCGACCCAGCGCTCATCCACGTTCAGCAGGGACGGGCGCTCCTCACCGGTTTCCAGGATCACCCGGCGGACGCGGACGCTCTTCGGGATCCGGAAGCTTTCCCGGGTTACAGTCAGCGTTCCTTCCCGAATATCCTGCGATCCGTTCCGCAGCATTTCCAGATGCTTCAGCTCCTGCCGGGCGGGACGGGTGAAAAGCACCCAGACGATGATCGCGGCGGCGCCGGGCACCGCAGTCGCGATCAGCAGCACCGGATGCATGGTCCGGGTATTGCCGGTGCGGATAAACAGGCACAGAACAAAAAACAGCGCCGGCGTAAACCACGCCAGGGCGCGGAAAAGCCAGGTGCAGCGCTTTTCACAGGTCTTACAGCGGTTCCATTCCCCGTCTGTGCAGAACAGTTCCATATGCTCCGGTCAATCCTTTTCGTTTTTTTGGAATATATCATCTTTTTTCACACTTGACAAGCGAAAGCGGCTGGTACATGATACAGAAAAAGGCCGTGGAAAGAAGGGAATATGCATGAAACGTTTTTTCCTGCTTGCGCTGGTCCTGGCATTGATCTGCGGTGCTGCCTCCGCGGAAGAAAAGGGGCTGGAGATGGAAAATAACAGCCGCGTGTTTTATGAGATCTTCGTCGGTTCTTTTTCCGATTCCAACGGGGACGGCATCGGCGACCTGCGGGGGATCATCAACCGGATGGATTACCTGAACGACGGCGATCCGCAATCCGGGAAAAGCCTCGGCGTCGAGGGTATCTGGCTGACGCCGGTCTTCCTTTCTTCTTCCTATCATAAATATGATGTGACAGATTACTACCAGATCGACCCGGCCTTCGGGACGGAGGAAGACCTGAAGGAACTGACCGCCCTGTGCCATGAACGGGACGTGAAGCTGATCCTGGACCTGCCGCTGAACCATACCGGCGCGGACAGCCGCTGGTATAAAAACTTCAGGAACGCCCATCTGATGCACAGCCCCGACAATATCTGGTATGACTTCTATACCTGGCTGGAACCGGATGCCGAGATCCCTGCCGGCCGGCATTTCATGCGCATTCAGCAGCCGGATCTGCTGGTGGAGGCCAACTTCTCCGATCATATGCCGGAACTGAATTTTGACAACCAGCGGGTCCGCCAGACAGTGCTGGATGTGGCGGCGTACTGGCTGAGCATCGGTATTGACGGTTTCCGCTTTGACGCGGCCAAGTATCCCTATTACGGGGAACATGAACGGAACGCGGAATTCTGGACCTGGTATATGGACGAACTGAAGAAGATCAACCCGGATATTTACACCGTGGCGGAGGTCTGGGACGGGGACGGGATCACCAACCGCTACCTGAAGGCTTTCAACTGTTTCCGCTTTTCCACCGCGCAGGCGGAAGGCGTGATCGCGGTGACCGCCAAGAACGGGGACGTGAACAAACTGACGTCGTCCACACAGAAATACCTGGATCAGATCCACGGGATCAATCCGGAAGCGATGAATATTCCGTTCATCGCCAACCACGATACCGACCGGGCCACCGGATATCTGACGGTGGCAAGCGGACGGATGGCGATGGCGGCGAACCTGTATATCCTGACGCCCGGATCACCCTTCATTTATTACGGGGAAGAGATCGGCCTGCGGGGTTCCCGGGGCGGCGCGAATACAGACGCGAACCGGCGCCTCGCCATGCTGTGGGGAGACGGGGATACCGTAAAGGATCCTGCAGGAAGCACCTATGACAAGCAGACGCCCTATTCGGTGAAAGACCTGGAAGGGATGGAGGGAAGCATCCTGCAGCACTACCGGAAGCTGATCGCCATCCGGAAAGCGAATCCGGAGATTGCCCGGGGAGAATATACGGCGCTGCAGTTCAAAGACACCAAGATGGGCGGATTCCTCTGCACCTGGAACGGCAGCACAGTCGGCGTTTTCCACAATACGACGGGAAAGACGCTTTCGGTGGATCTTGCGGAAGCAACGGAACAGCCCTTCGGGGAGATTGCCGCCTCGATCGCGGTGAATCCCGGTGAAAATACCGCCACCCTGGAAGGAACGGTGCTGACCCTGGGGCCCCAGACCAGCGCGGTGCTGAAATGATCCGGCGTTCAGAACGCGGAATAACGGAGGTAAACAACACAAATGAAACCGATCCGCATTGTATTCTTTGACGCGAAAGATTACGATATCCAGTCCTTTGAAACCGCGCTGCCGGCATACCGGGAAGCGCATCCGGACCTGCCGGAATGCGAAATGAAGTTTTTCGATACCCGGCTGAGCGCGGATACGGTGAACCTGGCGAAGGGTGCGGACGTAGTCTGTATCTTTGTGAATGATATAGTCGACGGGGTCATGGCAGAAACGCTGGCCGGCATGGGTGTGAAGCTGATTGCCCTGCGCTGCGCCGGATACAACAACGTGGACGTGGAGGCCTGCTTCGGAAAAATCCATGTGGTCCGGGTGCCTGCCTATTCACCCTACGCGGTGGCGGAGCATGCCGCGGCGCTGCTGCTGACGTCCATCCGCCGGATCCACAAGGCGTATATCCGGACCCGGGATTTCAACTTCAGCCTGAACGGGCTGACCGGTTTCGACCTGCACGGCAAGACCGTGGGCGTGATCGGCACGGGCAAGATCGGCGCCTGCTTCATCGATATCTGCCTGGGCTTCGGGATGAAGGTGCTGGCCTTCGACAAGTTCCCGAACGAAAGGCTGAAGGAGAAGGGCGTCCGCTATACCGACCAGGAGGAGCTCTGGAAGGAATGCGATATCCTTTCCCTGCACTGCCCCCTGACGGATGAAACGGCGCACATGATCAACCGGGACAGCATCGCGAAGATGAAAAAGGGCGTTGTGATCCTGAACACCTCCCGGGGCGGGCTGATCGATTCGGAAGACCTGCTGGAAGGGATCAAGAGCCGGCAGGTCGGCGCGGCCTGCCTGGACGTGTACGAAGAGGAATCCAGCATCTTCTTCCATGACTTCTCCGGCCATATCGTGGAGGACGATACGCTGGCGCGGCTGATCTCCATGCCGAACGTGATCGTTTCCTCCCACCAGGCCTTCCTGACGCAGGAAGCGCTGGCAAACATCGCGGACACGACCCTGGACAACATCCGCACCTTCCTCGCGGAGGGTACGAGCGTGAACGAGCTGTGTTATAAATGCGGCAAACTGCAGGAGTGCGGCGGGAAAAAGAGCGGGAAGTGCTTCTGAAACCCGGACAGAAAAACGCGCTGCTTCGTGATTCGCGAAGCAGCGCGTTGATTCTTTACAATTATGCTCCTGTGACCGTCACGCCCTGGATACGGGTTACGGCGGGAATCAGCAGGCTGTCATACTGGTGGGTTTCTTTAGAGAAGCGGAAACCGCTCAGCAGTTCCCGGACGTTGCCGGAAACGGAGCCGCCGCTGACGGGAGTTACCTTGCCGCCCTGATGCAGATAGCCCAGGCGGATCTCGCCGGCGATGTCGCCGGTGATGGCGTCGGTCTGGAAATCGGAGAACTCCACCACTTCCAGATAATCCCCGGTGCGCAGGTCCGCGGCGGATTCCGTGCCGCCGGAAACGGAGAAGTTGGAAGCCTCAAAGGAGGATTCCAGTCCCAGATACTGGCTGAACTGACGGCTGCCCCAGTAGGCAGCGGCCTTGCCGTGATCGATCAGCGTCAGATCCCGGATGGGGGCGCCTTCAGCGTCCCAGATGGTGTTCTTTGAGGAGTTAGGCAGGTTTTTTACAGCCTCAACCGTCATATTCTCCGGCGCGACCATATCTCCGATCTTCCAGTCGGACATGCCGCGGAACACCATGCCGGCAGCCAGCCGGTCAATGAAATAGAAGTACAGCTCCCGCGCGGGATCCGTGGAGAAAACGACATCCGCCCTGCCCAGGTTCGGCGTGGCAGAGGTGACCAGCTTGTCCCGGCCGTAGGTCAGCGCTTCAGTCAGATCCTGCGTCAGCTGTTCCCGGCTGCAGGTACCGGAATGGAAAAGCCGGTACAGCTCGATTTCATGGCCGTCTTTGCGGGCGTTGACGACTGCTTCCACCATGGAGGAGGGATAGACGTCGGAAACGTCGATGCCTTCGCTGTTCAGGAAGCGGCGGCTGACGGCGCTGACGAAAATCTCGTAGCTGTTCAGGTCTTCCGTGGCGGTCTCCGGAACGGAGGCGAGGGTGCGGATGAAATCTCCGCTGATTGCTTCCAGGTCGATCTTTTCCGCTTCGGCGGCCGGCGTCAGGCCGGCGGCAGGTTTGTTCAGGGTGTAGGCAGGATTGCGCACGTAGGAAGCGTCCTTGCAGAGGCCTTCCACGATGCCGCGCATCTCTTTTTCAGACGCGTCCGCGGGAACTTCCGCCCGGGCGGAGCCGAGGCAGTCGTCAAACTTTTTATACACCTTGACGCCGAAGGAACGGATGTCCTTGGCCCGGTGCTGGTCCAGCGCGTGGCGGATGAAGTAGAATTCCCAGCCTTTTTCGGTTTTGTCCGTCACTTCCCAGGCGTCCGCCCCGGAAGTTTTCAGCACATTCAGCAGCGTATCCAGCGCCGCGTTTTTCATTTCAGCCATTATCCCAGCCTCGCTTTCGCTTTCAGATAGGGGCCGCCGTCGGCCACCTTGACCCATTCCTTATGCCCCTTGCCGCAGGCGCCGGAACCGAAAACCTCACGATCGGTGGAGACCATGGACACGGAACCCAGCAGGTCCGGCACATAACCGGTCATGACCAGGGGAGAAACCACCTTGCCGGTCAGTTTGCCGTCTATGATTTCATAGCCGCGGTCCAGGATGCACTGGATGCCCCAGTGCTTCGGGTCTTCCATGCCGGACTGCATGCCCTCAAGCAGATAGCCTTTTTGAATGGAGGCGATCATCTCGTCGAGGGTGCTGGTGCCGGAATCGAACACGGTGTTGGTCATGCGGGTATAGACCTTGTGGGAGAATTTTTCCCGCTTGCCGTTGCCGGTGGGCTTGACGCCCAGGCGCAGGGCACTGAGGGCGTCGCAGATGCCGCCGCGCAGAATACCTTTGTCAATCTCCGTGACGTCGCCGGCCGGCGTGCCTTCGTCGTCAAAGGCGTAGGAGGTGACGTCCACGGCGCACAGGGCGCCTTCGTGCATGGTCACCAGGTCGGAGCCGACCCGCTTGCCGATGTAGTCCGCGCCCAGGGCGCGGCCCTTGACGAACATGTCCATTTCCACGCCGTGGCCGAAGGCTTCATGGGCGATCAGACCGGTTACGTCGGGCGCGGTGATCACGTCGTATTCGCCGGGCTCGACCCGCTCCGCGGAAACCAGGTCCTTTGCGATTTTCGTAATCTTCGGAATCCGGTCCTCCATGCTGTCGAACAGTTCCGGTCCTTTCCGGCCGGACAGGGAGGTGTAGGCGAAATCCGTGCGTTCCTCCCCGGCGACCAGACCGGCGCACATGCCTTCGCTGAAGACGTAGGACTGGCGCAGGTTCTGGTTTTCCGTCAGGAACATCTTGCACACATGGGTGGAGGAAGCGCGGACCATGCAGTCAATCAGGTGCAGGCCTTCGGCCTGTCCCTGCTTCATTCCTTTGTCGGAAACGGCCGAGAGCCGGTCCACCAGGGAAGAGATATCCTCGTCCTCGGGCAGGCGGCCGGTTTCCATTTCCGCAAATACGGTCCGGGCTTCGTCCGGCAGGATGCCGGTCTCGTAGGGTTTGACGCCGGCGGCGTTCAGCAGGCGCAGCTGGGCGTCCAGCTCTCCGGTAATCTTATTGCAGGTTTCCTGCACGTTTGCCGGATCAAAACCGGTGAAGGCGGATTCGGCGTACAGGCCGTTCCGGTAAACGCGGACGACAGTGCCGCGCTCAGTGGCGATGGTTTCACGGGATACGGATTTTGCCCGCTGGGAGATGGAAACGGAAAACCCGGTGGAATCGGTCGACAGCACGGAAACGTAGTCATACCGCTTCCGCAGCAGGCCGATCAGTTCCTTCAGTCCCGGGGCGATACCCGTCAGATAGGAAGAAAAAGGTGCGTTCATGGGGTTACTCCTTTACATGTTCATTGTGGCATATGTAATTGTACAAAGCGGAAAAGCGGAAGTCAAATGAGAATCAGATTAATACTTTGTATACAATGAACAGTATACAAAAGACAGTATACAGAGGACAGAGAAAACACAGTCCGGATTTAGCACGAAACGCTTCCGGAAGGGATTGGAAACGTTCCCGATCCGTTGATTTGTTTAGCCTGAAGCGAACAACAAGATGTTGGGTTCGTAGAAGGGTTACATACAAAACGTGCTGATTGCAATTTGGCAGTGATTGTGTTAAAATCTCTATACTGTTTTGGAACGAAAAGGGGAGAATGAACTGTACCGCGTCTTTTTCATCACCGTATTATCCGGGGAGTGCCCCGTAGATAATAAAAAAAATTAAAGGAGAATGACCACATGAAGACCTTCAAGAAGTATGTATCCCTGCTTCTGGCCGTCGCCATGCTGCTGACCGTTGCCGGTTCCTTCGCAGAAGAAGCGGCTTATGTACGCGGCGATGACGATGAAATCTATGATGCTGTCCTGGGCGATTTCACTGCCCTGATGGAAGCGGCTGAAGCTGCTGAAAGCATCGACGAACGGTTCATCCTGGAAGCGAAGGCAGAAGCTTATCTGCTGGACAGCGCCGTGATGATCCCCACCACCACCCAGGGCGGTGCCTACCAGATCGACCGCCGCGCATATCGTACCGCTCCCTATGTTAACTGGGGAAACGACGATGACCGCTGGGGCACCATCGTTCTGTGCAACGAACTGATCAAGAAAGAAGACCGTGAAACCCTGAAGGAAGCCTGGCAGAAGGCCGTTGCAGGTGAGGCCGCATACGATGCGGAAGCGATCCTGTCCGGACTGGGCTACACCTTTAATAAAGATTACAAGATCACTTTCCAGACTGCTCCGGTTACTCTGGACTGGCTGAACACCTCCTCCCAGTCTGATACCGAGATCACGGTTCAGACCGTGGACGGCCTGGTACAGTACAACAACCTGGGCGTTATGGAACCCAAGCTGGCTGAAAGCTGGGATATCAGCGATGACGGCCTGACCTATACCTTCCACATCCGCCAGGATGCGAAATGGTTCACTTCCGAAGGCGCTGAATACGCTCCCGTGACCGCGAAGGACTTCGTTGCCGGCTTCCGCCACATGCTGGATGCCAAGGCCGGTCTGGAGTGGCTGGTTGACGGCGTTATCAAGGGCGCGACTGCTTACTATGCTGAAGGCGGCGCCTGGGAAGACGTCGGCTACGAAGCTACCGATGACTACACCCTGGTTATCACCCTTGAGAAGCCCACTTCCTATTTCATGACCATGCTGACCTACAGCTGCTTCCTGCCGATCTGTGAAGACTGGTATCTGAGCCATGGCGGCGTGTTCGGCGGCGAAGAATTTGTCGCGGCTTCCGCTGACACCAGCACCTACACCTACGGACAGAACACGGATGTATCCTCCCAGGTTTACTGCGGACCGTTCCTGCTCCAGAAGCTGGTTGCTGATTCCGAGATCGTAGTGAAGAAGAACGAAAACTACTACGACGCTGACAAGATCAAGCTGGACAGCATCACCTGGATCTATGACAACGGCGAGAATCCCACCCAGTACTATGCTGATACCGTCGCCGGCACATATGTTGCGGCAGCTCTGACCGAGTCCACCGGTATCCTGAAGCTGGCCAAGGACGACGGCAACTTTGATAAGTATGCCTTCGTGACCGACACCACTTCCACCTCTTACTTCGGTGGCCTGAACATGAACCGCGGCACTTTCGAGCTGGCCAGCGGCGCCTGCAAGTCCCCGAAGACCGAGCAGCAGAAGATCGACACGCAGACCGCTCTGTGGAACAAGAACTTCCGCAAGGCTCTGCAGTATGCTTTCGATAAGGGCACCTACAATGCGGTTTCCCGCGGCGAAGACCTGAAGTACGCCTCCCTGCGCAATATGTACACTCACCCCGAATTCGTGCAGCTGAGCGCGGACGCCAAGGACGCGGACGGCAATGAATTCAAGGCTGGTACTATGTACGGCGAGATCGTGCAGTTCTATCTCGATCAGATGGGCTGCGAAGTCAAGGTCGCCGATGCGATCGACGGCTGGTTCAATCCTGACGCTGCCAAGGAATACCTGGCCAAGGCGAAGGAAGAGCTGGGCGACACTGTGTCCTGGCCGATCCAGATCGACGATGTCTACTACGGAGCTTCCGCTTCCCAGGCTGCTCAGGCTCAGGCCTACAAGCAGAAGATTGAAGAAACCCTGGGTGCCGAGAACGTCATCGTGAACCTGATCGAAGCGACCACGCCTGAAGACTTCTATGCCTGCGGCTATCGCGCCAGCAACGGCGAAGCCGGTAACTTCGATATGTTCTACGGTTCCGGCTGGGGTCCTGACTACGGCGATCCCAATACTTACCTGAACACCTTCCTGGGCGGCGGCGCCGGCTATATGACCAAGGTGATCGGTCTGTATTGATTCCGGATTATTCTGATCCAAAGATGTCATTAAGACAGAAGGGATGGGGAAGCGGCGAAATACCGCTTCCCCACCTGTCCTTTTTTTGAACCGGCAAATATGAAGATTAAGTTGGTGCTTTCATGAAAAGATATCTGGGGAAACGGATCCTGTTCTCCATCTTTTCCCTGATTGTTGTGGTGGCGACGGTCATGCTGCTGGTATTCAGCGTGATCAACCGCAACGTCATTTTCCAGATGGACGATACATGGAACAAAAAAAGCAATAACGACCGGATCTTTTACGAATACACCATGTATTCGAAGTACGGCTATCTGGAATTTACAGATTATGCGAATTTTCTGAAAAACAAGTATGAAACGCTGTACGGCAGCGAATATACCAAGAATGCCGATTATAAGGCGGACAAGGATGCTATCCAGGACGAAAACACGTATCTGGAGAACGCTTCTGTGCAGGAGTTTATCGCCGAAAATGAGGCGAAAGGATACAAAACGACCTATGTGGCTCCCGCCCGGGCCAAGTCGGGCAAGGTCAAGACAGGCGGCAACGGCTACCTGCTGGCCGTTCATGAAAAGAGTGTGTTCAGCCGCGTCTGGCATTATTTCACGCATCTTGTAACATTGGAAACAACCGGCGACGTCACCGATCCCGCACTGACGGAGCGTTATATCCGGGTGGAGAAGGATCCTTACAGTGGCTTCTATGCCCTGGTGGGTTCCGGAACCACCCATAAATACCTGCTCTATGTGGACGGGCGATTCCCGTTCATTCACCAGAACTTCCTTCATCTGAATCTGGGGACTTCCTATACTAAGTACCGGGGACAGGAAATCACGGACGTTATTCACCGCCCGGTGGGGGACCAGATCAAGAAGCGGTCTCAGTATCCTGCACAGCTGGGGACGGACGAATATGTGGAGACGGCGATCGATTTCCATTCCCTGACCTATAACTACAACAAACGGACCGCGACAGAAGAAAAGCAGTTTCCAGATCAATACACGACCTATTCCTATAATTTCGACGGTTTGGCCATGATTGAAAACTCTTTTATCATCGGTCTGATCGCCACGCTGATCGCTTATCTGCTGGGTCTGCCGCTGGGCATCGCCATGGCGCGGCACAAGGACGGCCTGCTGGACAAGATCGGCAACGGTTATATCATCTTCATCATGGCTGTGCCGGCCCTGGCCTACATTTTCCTGTTTGCCACCGTCGGTACCACCGTGTTTAACCTGCCGTACAAATTTGCCAACGCGCAGGTAAAGATCCTGGCCTACGTGCTGCCGACGGTCTCGCTCGCGCTGCGCGATATCGGCGGTCTGATGAAGTGGATGCGGCGCTACATGATCGATCAGATGAACAGCGATTATGTCAAGTTTGCCCGGGCGGAGGGCCTGAGCGAAAAAGAAATCTATCGCAAGCATATCTCTCCGAACGCGATGATTTACCTGGTTCACGGTATTCCGGCCAGCATCCTGGGCTGCCTGACCGGCGCCATTATTACGGAGCGCGTTTATTCTGTTCCCGGCGTCGGCAACCTGCTGACAACCGCGCTGTCCGGCCATGACAACGGTATAATTGTGGCCTGTACGCTTTTCTATACCACGCTCTCACTCATTTCCGTGATCCTGGGTGATCTGCTGCTGGCCAAGAAAGACCCGCGGATCTCGCTTACCACCAGTAAAGGAGGTGGCCGGTAATGTCTGAGAACGTCAAGAACGTCAATAGCGATTTCAGTTTTATTGATATCAATTCGATCCAGGCGGAGAAGATTACCGCACCCCGATATTCCTACTGGGCCAGCGTATTCCGGGTCTTCTTCCGGAAAAAGATCAATATTCTGCTGATCTGCCTGTTTATCCTGCTGATCGCGGGAAGCTTCATCATTCCGATGCTGATTCCCTACAATCCTTATGAAAACGTTACGGACGCCAAGACCTATAACCTGAGCCCGGCGGCTTCCATGAACTATTTCGGCGGGTTCAGCTTCAAATGGCTGTTCGGAACCGGCACACAAGGGAACAGCATCTTTGCCGGCATCTGGGCTTCCGCCCGGACCAGTCTGCTGCTGGCGGTTATCTGCGCGGCGATCAACATGTCGATCGGCATTATTATCGGTGCTTTCTGGGGATACAGCAAAAAGGCGGACCAGATCCTGCTGGTGATCTACAACATTATCGCCAACGTGCCTTATATCCTACTGATCTCTGTGCTGGTTTACATCATCGGCTCGGGCTTCTGGAGCTTCGTGTTCGCCCTGACGGTGACCGGCTGGCTGGGTATTGCCTATTTCTTCCGTACGCAGGTAATGATCATCCGTGACCGGGAATATTCCCTGGCGTCCCGCTGCCTGGGTACGCCGATTAACCGCATGATCAGCAAAAACATGCTGCCGTTCCTGACCAGCGTGATCGTGACGCAGCTGGCCACGGAGCTGCCCATGTATATCAGCATGGAAGTATTCCTGAGCTACATCGGCATCGGTCTGAGCGCGGACGTGCCCTCCCTGGGCCGTATGATCCAGGAAGCGCAGAACGCATTCCTGACTTTCCCGTGGGCCTTCTGGCCTCCGGTTGCGATCGCCGCGGCGATCACGATCATCCTGTACGTTCTGGGACAGAACCTGGCGGATGCCACCGACCCCAGGACGCATATGTGAGAAAGGAGAGGCAGAAATGGCTAACGAGAACAGAAAGATCCTCCTCTCCCTGAAAAATGTTACGGTCAAGTTTAACGTACGCGGCCGCATCCTGACAGCGATCCGCAACGTATCCCTGGACATCTTTGAAAATGAATCCATCGCCATCGTCGGTGAATCCGGCTCCGGCAAATCCGTGCTGACCAAGACATTCGCCGGTATGCTGGAGAACAACGGATTTATTCCGGAAGGCAGCATCATCTTCGCGGATGACGAACTGTCAGACACCCGTGTGAAACTGACCAGCCGGAACCGCCGTATGGTGAATGACGTTACCAAAATGCTGAACAGGTACTCTGTGCTGGAACGGGGTTCCGCCGAGTATATGCAGATCCTTGCCAAAGAACAGGAGATCCGGCATAAAAAGGGCATGAGTACGGCGGATGAGGAACAATACGAAGCCGAAGCCAAAGCGCTGAAAGACGCCGCGATCGATACAAGAAACTACATCCAGACGCTGGATAAGCATTCGAAGACTGACCAGGCTGAGATTACAAAATGTGAGCAGACTCTGGCAGAGATCGACGCAAAACTCAAGGCGCTGGAAGCCGGGAAGAATGAAGCTGTCAGAACCCGTTCGTCTGCTTACAGCAACAGCGCGGAAGCAGCGGAAGACACAAAAGAACTTGAGAGACTCAAAGCGCTGCGCCAGCAAAAGATCGCGGCAGCCGATCAGGCTGGCAACCCGTACGGGCTGAAGGACGAAGTAATCGAGCGCAACAAGATCCTGGCTTATGAGACGCTGCTGTCGATCGGCCGGTATCCGCTTCGCTCCCAGATCAGCTTTATGCCGAAACTCCGGAAGGCTTTCAGGGACGCAATGAAAGCCGGAGAAGACCTGCGCGATCAGGGCGTTCTGAACCGGATCTTCCAGACCTGCGCCTTCTATGTGGAATACCGTTCCGTTGATGAGGAAAAGGAAGAGGTTGTAGGCTACGCCATCATCGACTGCGCCCACGTGAAATACACCAAGGACTGGCAGCAGATCCGCGGCTGCAAGATCGCGACGGTATTCCAGGATCCCATGACAAGCCTGAACCCGGTCATTACCATCGGCAAGCAGATCATGACCGTGGTGCTGAAACACCAGAAATGCTCTCAGGCAGAGGCAAAGGAACGCACCCTGGATATCATGGCCAAGGTCGGAATCCCTGAGCCGGAGAAACGCTTTGACGATTATCCCTTCCAGTATTCCGGCGGTATGCGCCAGCGGATCGTTATCGCGATTGCGCTGAGCTGTCAGCCGAAGATCCTGATCTGCGACGAACCGACAACCGCGCTGGATGTGACTATCCAGGCGCAGATTATCCGGCTGATCAAAGACCTGCAGCGTGAACTTGGATTCACCACGGTTTACATCACCCACGACCTGGGCGTTGTGGCCAACGTGGCGGAACGTGTCGCCGTGCTGTACGCCGGCCAGATCGTTGAACTGGGCACGGTGGAGGAAATCTTCTATGATCCGAAGCACCCCTATACCTGGGCGCTGCTGTCCTCCCTGCCGCAGCTGACGGAACGGGGAACGGACCTGTTTTCCATTCCCGGCACGCCGCCGTCTCTGTACAACAAGATTGTTGGCGATGCTTTCGCACCGCGGAATCAGTATGCTATGGGTATTGATCTGAAGGAAGAACCGCCCATGTTCCAGGTCAGCGACACCCATTTCGCCAAGACCTGGCTGCTGGATCCCCGGGCACCGAAAACCGAAGCGCCGAAGAACATCCAGAACCTGCATGAGAAGATGGTTCAGATCTACGGTGACTTTGAAGGCGAGGGAGAGTAAAGCATGGATAATCAGAGCAACCGGGAAGTACTGCTTTCCGTCCAGAACCTGGATGTTGTCTTCAAGCAGGGCAAGAACAGTTTCAAGGCAGTCAGCGACGTCAGTTTTGATATCTATAAGGGAGAGACGCTTTCACTGGTGGGTGAATCCGGCTCCGGAAAGACAACCATCGGCCGCGCGATCGTCCGGATCAATCCCTGCAGCAAAGGGGCAATCTATTTCAAAGGCGAGAAAATCTCCGGCAAGCTGAGCAGGAAAAAGGACCGGGAAGTGATCCGCAAGATCCAGATGGTTTTTCAGGATCCCGCGGCCTCGCTGAACGAACGCGCTACAATCGAATACATCATTTCCGAAGGCCTGTATAATTTCCATCTGTTCAAGAACGACAGGGACCGGATGGAAAAAGTGGAAAGGGCCATCAATGACGTCGGCCTGCTGCCCGAGCATCTGACGCGTTATCCGCACGAGTTTTCCGGCGGGCAGCGCCAGCGCGTCGGTCTGGCCCGCTCCATTGTCATGGAGCCGGAACTGATCGTGGCGGACGAGCCGATCTCCGCCCTGGACGTGTCCATCCGGGCCCAGGTGCTGAACCTGCTGAAAAAGTTCCAGCAGGAACGCGGACTGACTTATCTGTTCATAGCGCACGATCTGTCCATCGTCCGGTTCATTTCCGACCGGATCGTGGTCATCTACAAGGGACGGATCATGGAAGTTGCGGAGACGGAAGAACTGTTCGCTTATCCGCTGCATCCCTATACCCATTCCCTGATGAGCGCGATTCCGATTCCGGATCCGATCCTGGAAAAGAAAAAGAAGCTGTTTGTGTATGAACCGAAGGAATACGGTGAGAACGAAAAGCCGGCGCTGGTTGACCTGGGAAACGGACACTGGCTTTACGGAACACCGGACGAGATCGAGGCAGCGAAAAAGAAGCGCTTCGGCTGAGTAAACCATTCGAAAGGAAGAGGACCATGCTGCGGAAACCGAAAAAAGTGATCCGGCTGGTCCTCTTTCTCTTTGCCGCTGCACTGGCTGTGTTCTCCTTTACATACGGCGTGAAAATGATCGGGCACAAAGATCCGGGCTGGCAAACCATTGAAGCAGACGTCCAAAAGGGGCATGTAACCTACACAGCCGGCCTGACGCTGCAGTACTGGGCAGAGGGCAGCGGCGCTGAGATCCGTGACCTGACCGAACGCGTAAAAAAAGTATACAGCGATTCCCTGTACCGGAATGTTGAACTGCTGGATGCCCGGAACACTTATGAAGATTCTGTCAATCTGGCCTCCCTGAACGAGCAGGAAGGCCGAAAGGTTACTGTTTCAAAAACGCTGGCAAGGGTACTGGCGAAAGCCCTGGAAAAAACGGAAGAAAACGCCGGATACAGTGTTTTTGCGGGCGCGCTGAACGGTGAATGGCAGACGCTTTTGTATCTGGAGAATCCGCAGGATTTTGACCCGGCTGTGAATGGAGATCAGGCGGACCGAATCGCCAGGTTGACCGAACTGATCAATACTCCCGAAACATTTTCATTGGAGATTTCGGAGAAGGGCGAGGAAGCGGAGATCTGCCTCCGTGTTTCACCGGCGTATCAGAAAGCGATCGAAGAGATGGAGATTAGTGCGCCCGTGCTGGATCTTGGTGTGCTAAGGGACGCGGTGCTGATTGATCTGGTGGCGGAGGACCTCCGGGGAGCGGGGTTCACAGAGGGTGTGCTTTTCAGCAAAAGCGGACTGAGCATGCTGCTCGGGCAGGGCCGGACCCTGACAGTTTTTCCCGAGGAGGACGAACGTCCGGAAACATCCCTGACTGTCAGCGGCCCGGCGGTCACTGCGCGTTTTTCCGCTTCGCTTCCTGACAGCGAAGGCTACGGTGCCTACGAAACGTCCGGACTGAAAAGGCATGCGTTCTTAGACGCGCGCATCGGGGATTTCCGGAACAGGATTGAGGACGCTGTAATTGCCGGCAGCGGGATTACAGCGGAAGAGACGGTCTGGCAGCTGGTGCTGCTGAACTGCGCGGAAGATCCTGAAGGCGTAAGCTGGCCGGACAATATAAAGGGCCGCTGGATACTGCAAAAAGATCCCGCCCGAACCGTTCATCAGGGCGGAAAATAATGAACATGAAAGCTGATCCCGGACAGGATCAGCTTTTCTTCTTCAGTACAAACCGGGCAGAGGGATGATCCGATGATCATCCGATAATCCGTTCCAGACAGGCCTGAGCTTCCTGTACCTGGGCGTTTGTCACGGCTGAGGGATTTCCGTAGCGGGCAGCCAGATACAGCTGGCGAAGTTTAACTGCGTCTTCACTTTCATTCATTTCCCGGTCACGCTCCAGGATTTCCGCGGAAGTGTCGGAAGCGCGTATGTTTGTTCCTTTATCTTTTCTGTATTCCAGATAGGTTTTATAGATCCGGCGAAGCTGGCGGGCGTTGATTGCGGTAAGCGGGACACGTTTGCGACGGCGGCTGTGCCTTCCGTCTGCGGCGGACGGATCGGTTTCGTCATAAAACAGTTCCGGATCTTTGACAGCGTAATCCCGCTTTGTCCTGCGCCAGATCAGCACCAGCACCAGGATCAGCAGGATCCCCAACAGAATCCATCCGCCGATTGCAGCTGCGCGTTCGACAATCATTGTGTCAGCATTGGAAGGCGTGAGCGTTTCGATTTCAGTATTGGCACCGAATTCCATCTCCACAACCTGAGGAATTCTCTTTGACCAGACATACTCCTCCAGAGACATTTCTTCGATGGGCAGATTCCCGGAAGGGAACAGCCTGCTGAACAGCCATATAAAAAAACGTCCTATGGGTGTAAGTATAACGGTCAGTGCCTGGTGGCTGTAACGCAATACCAGGAATATGATCAGGGCAGCACCTACAGAAAGCAAAGGGATGCCGATCATGGACAGCAGGTTCCGCAACTGCCAGTTCATGCTCATTTCGGCTCCCATCTGCATACGCCGCATAGCGAATACACCCAAAAACAGGAACACAGCAGTATAGACCAGGCTGTCTATGGAAACAGCATGGTTTGAATAAATGGTCGAGTCCGCGATGTTGGCGGCCAGGAAAACCAGGTTGACGAGTAACGTCAGGATATAAACTCTGCGGTAATCTTCCAGGGGCATGGCATAGTTTCCCCGGACCATCATGCAGAAATACCAGAAGCATGCCAGCAATGGGAGGATTATCATGAGACTGAAAGGGCCGACCAGGAAACAGAGGGCAGGCACAATCGAAAGGATGCCTCTGATTGCCTGGTTCCTGAAACGGACGATGATCATACCCAGCAGCAGACTGAACGCCGTAAACAAAGCCATGGGCAGACGCCATACATGCAATGCTTCGAAAATGTTCAGCACGGAGAAATAAAAGCAGATCCCGGCAGTTATCCGGAGAACGAAAGTATGTTTCATGAAGCGCTCTTCCTTTCTGTTTGTACCAGATCATCTTCTGCGCAGAGAATAACAGGTTTCCGGTCAATATGGCGGGTGAGCCGGCTGATGGCGGCCTGTGTGGCCTCGTCCAGAGAAGGGGTTATGACGATGTGGGTGCAGCCTGGCTTTTTCCGGCGCAGGCAGTTCTCGATTACGGAAGCAAATCCGGTATAGCCGGTGAGACGGGATAAACCGATGTGCCGCTGAATGAAAAAGAGATGGCTTGCGCCGAGCCCTTCCGTCAGGGATTGAAGATCACCGTTGCTCATCATGGCATAGGGAATCTGCTCTTTTTCCAGGATTTTGCATACGCTGCTTGTCAGGGAAAGGCAGTGCTCCATCAGCCGGCGGGAGGAGGGATCAATGTTCACGATGACCGCGGCGGCACGGTCTGTGGTGAAGTCATGCTGCCGCACGATCAGCCGGCCCGCTTTGGCGCTTTGGTTCCAGGAAATCTGTTTCAGCGGTTCCCGGCCGGAATAATCACGGTATCCCAGGACCATAGTCGGGTCGTCATACAGAAAACGCCGGACGGAAACAGCTCCCAGTTCCCCGCCCAGGGCACGGATGGAAGGAGTATCGCAGGGTGCAGCGGTGCAGATGATCCGGATGCCGGTATCCTCTGAGAGCACGCGGGGCTTCAGACCAAGGAAATCACCGAATTCCAGATAATACCGGCCCAGGTCATACAAACCCCGCTGTCGGACAGAGAACCGCAGTTTTCCTGAGAACTGCCGCTTCGGCGCCAGATAGAAATTATGGGAGATCAGGGTGCCGGCAAAGTCGGAGACTGCGTGCTTCCGCATGAATTCCTCATCCTCTTCCGGAGTAAAGGCGGTATCCAGCCGCAGGGAGAGTCCGGCATACATGACGGGCAAGGGGCTGCTGTTGCGCACAGTATACCGAAGGGTAACAGTTTCACCCGGCTCCGACAGTTTTGTGTCGATGGAAAAATGTACATGAAGATTCCGGAGATCCGCCCGGCGGCTGGCGATCTCAAACAGCGCAAGAATCATGACCGTAAGCAGCAGAACAGCGGGGATCATAACTTCTCCAGCGGAACAGGGATTTCGTCCAGCAGGTTCTGAAGAAACTGAACCGTGTCCAGATGGCTCTGGTTGATCAGGGTCAGGCGGTGGGGAAGGACGCACAGGGCTTCCAGCTTCACATCCTCCGGGATCACATAATCCCGCCCCCGCAGTGCTGCGATGATCTGGCATGCATGGAACAGCGCAAGACTTCCGCGGGTGGATATACCGCTGATCAGCATCTCACTGCGCCGGGTGGCGTCTATCAGATCCATCATATAGGCGGCGATGTCGTCGCTGACGCGGACCTGGGGATAGCTTTCCCGGAGGGATTCCAGTTCCCCGGGCTGCACAACCGGCTGCAGTTCTTCCAGCAACACCCGCGTATCCGGACGGCGAAGCACGCCGATCTCCTGTTCCCTTGTCATGTATCCCAGCTTCAGCCGCATGAAGAAGCGGTCCATCTGAGCTTCGGGCAGGGGGAATGTGCCGTAGGATTCCAGCGGATTCTGGCTGGCCATGACCAGATACGGTTCTTTCATGGCATAGGAGACGCCGTCCACCGTGATCTGCTTTTCCTCCATGACTTCCAGCAGCGCCGACTGGCTGCGGGGTGTGGCCCGGTTGATCTCGTCCGCCAGGATGACCTGGGCAAAGAGCGGGCCGGGACGGAATTCAAATTCGCTTTTCTTCTGATTGAAAAAATTGATGCCTGTTAAGTCCGAGGGCATCAGATCAGGCGTGAACT
>JAEEGL010843312.1_pt1 | contig 22743 bp, 13 predicted proteins | sample 9134231 | NCBI WGS metagenome assembly JAEEGL01 (sample SAMN16246548, study PRJNA631951) | gut metagenome | biome: gut microbiome; feature: rumen; material: fiber-attached | host: Bos | place: Iran: Karaj | collected 2018-10 | reverse complement strand
GCCATTTCTTAGAGATACACTTCGGACCGGAGTATCAGAGGATAGTATCAAAGCCGCTGAAGCAGAGATAGGGGCTGCATTTCCAAGTGAGCTGAAAGGACTTTATCTTACCAATGATGGGGATAATAATGAAGCACTCTGTGGCATGATGCTGGGTTTTAGATTCCTGAGTCTTCAGGCAATGCTTTCCGAGTGGCGCAGTATGAAGTCAGTTGCAGAGTATGCAGGTAAGAGATGGCTGCCCTTTGGCTCGGATAATGGCGGAAACTTTATTGCAGTGAGTCTTGATCCTGATAATAGCGGCAGGACCGGGCAGGTCATTAATTTTGGACGAGATGAGAGGGTGGTGACTGTTATTGCAGACAGTCTCGGTGCGTTATTTGAGCGCTTTACCCGAATAGTTAACAGCCGGGACTTCTATATCGGCGAATACGATGGTGAAGATGTTATCCTGCTTGGTACGGATGATGTTGATGAAGGTTCATATCTGACGGATTATCTGAAATCAGAGAATTCGGTTAAGTAATAGATAGGCTATATGTGTGAAAGGTAAAAGTATGGGTAAAAGAAAATTTATATGTATTCTTGTTGTATCATGCTTTATGATGCTCCTGCTGAATGGATGTAATGGAGCGACGGATGGAGCAACAGAGACAGGGAAGACTGCAGAGGGAAAGCTGACCGTTAAGATAGGCAGTTGGAATGATATAGGATCAGGTACGGCAGAAGAGAACGAGTTTACGACTCTTAATAAAGGTGATGTAATATATGATACCGGCTTTGGAGTGATCACTATAAAATCTGTCGACGATCATAAGGTTGTTCTTAACGTGGATGGGGCTATGGTTGAACCTAATTCCGACGGAACCATAAATCTGAGAAAGGATCCTATAACAAAGATTACTTTAAACGCAGGTGAATCAATCAGGCTGGCTTCTCAGACTATGGACGCCGGAGTTCATATGGAAATATCTTTTGAATAAACTATTTTACTCTAATAGCTTTTTATTAGCTTGACTTTATTTAAATTGAAATATATACTGCGTAAATGGAGACGCACGAATCTCCCGAAGTGAAGAACTTCAGTAACTATTAAACCCATGCACCGGAAGGAGGACAATATGCAGACTATTAGTAGAATCAATTTAATAACTAACATAGAGGCAGCAGCTGTCCTTCGTATGTCGCGGAAGTAATAGATTACTGTAATCGGATATAATTAGGATGACTGACACCTCTTTTGATGCTGCGCTTTTCGCAGTATCTGGGGTGTTTTATTATGCCTGAAATTAAGGGAGAATTAATTATGAAAGATAGAACAGCGCCATGCATTTACTACGTTTGTAAAGATGTAGACTGTAAAAAGGGATATGTAAAAGTAGATTTAAAGAAGTGTAAGAACTGTCCGAAGTATCAGCCGAGAAAGAGCTCGGAGAAGAAAGAATCCATACGGAATAAGAGACAGAAGGATAAGGACAGGCACGATCAGTGGAGGAATTATATATGATAACAATATATGGAAAATATACAAACGCTATAGTTTATACAGTTGAAAATGAACTGTATGCATTGGAAGACTATGCAAGAAAGCAGCTTCAGATGATATGCAATCACCCGAGTTCTGAGGGAAGTGTTATAAGGGTCATGCCGGATGTGCATCCGGGAAAGGTCGGAACCATCGGCCTCACAATGACAGTGGGTGATTCCATACTTCCAAGTCTGGTAGGAGTAGATATCGGATGCGGCATGACCATGGCAAAGGTTAAGACAAAGGGACTGCAGTTTCAGCAGCTTGACAGCGTGATAAGAAATGAAGTTCCTGTTGGCCCGAGGATCAGAGAAAAGGAGCATAAATATGCAGACAGAATAGATTTAGAACAGCTTAGATGCTATAAGGGAATAGATGCGCGTAAAGCTAACAGAAGTATCGGTACCCTTGGCGGCGGCAATCATTTCATAGAGGTTGATAAGGATGATGATGGAAATGTATACCTGGTGATTCATTCCGGAAGCAGACATCTTGGAATGGAGGTGGCTGATTATTATCTCAGAGCCGGCCAGAAGGAAATGCAGATGAAAAAACAGGGTTATGCATCCTATGAGATGACATGCCTCACAGGACAGCTTATGGAAGACTATCTGCATGACATAGAAATTATTCAGGACTTTGCCCGCCTTAACAGAGAAGCAATCATCGATTCCATAACAAAGGGTATGAAGTGGAAGATAGAAGATAGTTTTACCTGTATTCATAACTACGTTGACTTCACAGGTGTGAAAGAGAATGCCTGGGCTGTGGTCGAAGAAAGGAGCGAATCGGATCAGGCACGTCCGGTGCTCAGAAAAGGAGCCATAAGTGCACGGGCAGGAGAGAAGGTTATCATCCCGATCAATATGAGAGACGGGATAATTCTCGGAACAGGTCTTGGAAATCCGGACTGGAACCAGTCAGCACCACATGGTGCCGGAAGAATCTATAGACGAAGCGAAGTGGCTGAACATCATACGGTATCAGACTTTAAGAAGGCAATGGATGGTATCTATTCTATCTGCATCAACAAGGATACGCTGGATGAGAGTCCTTTTGCTTACAGAAAGATTGATGATATTGCGGAAGTAATTAAGGACACAGTCAAAATTGATAAGATTATTAAGCCGGTGTATAATTATAAGGCTGGCGGAAATAATTAGTTATACTGAGGAGGATTTTGAAATGGTAAAGCATATAATACTTTGGCAGTTAAAGGATGAGTTATCAGAGGAGCAGAAGATAGAGGTTAAGGCGGGCATCAAGGCCGGACTTGAGGGACTGGCAGGACAGATTCCGGGACTTATCGAGATCCATGTTGAGACAGAGGGACTGGCATCTTCCAACGCTGACCTTATGCTTGATTCTTCTTTCGAAGATGAGGAGTCATTAAAGGGCTACGCTGTACATCCGGCACATGTGGCAGTTGCTGATGGTGCAGTAAGACCATATACAAAGACAAGAGTATGTCTTGATTTCGAAAAATAATGAAGTGTTTTGACTTCAGGAAAAAAATTATTGACACTTCGCACATGGTGAGAGTAGAATAATTTCGTTAATATGATTTTAAAAAGCAAAGGCGCTTTGAGTTTCCGGCTCAAAGTGTCTTCTTTTTTTGATGTATGGAAAGGAAAATTTCATGGAAGCGGATACTATGCTGTTTGATAAACTGCATGAGGAATGCGGTGTCTTCGGAATCTATTCTTTGGATAAACAGGAAGTTGCAAGTGATATATACTATGGACTTATTGCTCTTCAGCACAGAGGTCAGGAGTCAGCCGGAATCGCGGTTTCAGATACCGACGGTGAGATGGGCAATCTCAAACTGAAGAAGGATATGGGACTTGTAAATGAGGTCTTCAGCGAGAAAGATCTGCAGAGTCTGAATGGTAATATCGGTGTAGGTCATGTCAGATACTCCACCACAGGTGGAAGCAGACCTGAAAATGCACAGCCTATCGCAATGAACTATATCAAGGGAAGCCTTGCCCTTGTCCATAATGGAAATATAGTAAATGCTGAGCAGCTCAAAGAAGAGCAGATGTTCAGAGGCCTTGCGCATTATACTACTTCTGATACAGAAGTGCTGGCCTATGAGATAATAGGTGAGAGAGTAAAGACCGGAAGCATAGAAGAGGCTGTTAAGGCTGCTGCCGTTAAACTGAAGGGCGGTTATGCGGTTGTTGTAATGAGTCCGAGAAAGCTTGTAGGTATCCGTGATCCCTTCGGAATAAAGCCTCTTATCCTTGGCAAAAAGGGTGAGTCATATATCCTTGCATCGGAAAGTGCAGCTGTCACAGCTGTAGGCGGTGAAGTGATAAGAGATATAGAACCGGGTGAGATAATCTCCATCACTCCGGAAGGCAATTTCTCTGATAAGAGCCTGTGCCAGGAGAAGCATGCACATTGTATATTTGAATATATTTATTTTGCACGAAATGATTCGGTTATGGATGGTATAGAGATCCATGATGCAAGAGTCTGCGCCGGACGTGCTCTTGCCAGAAAGAAAGAAGTGGAAGCGGATATAGTTGTGGGAGTTCCGGATTCAGGACTTGCGGCAGCAGAGGGTTATGCCCTTGAATCAGGTATTCCGTTTGCCCTTGCATTTCATAAGAACAGCTATATAGGCCGAAGCTTTATAAAGCCTACAGATAAAGAGAGACAGACTGCAGTACATATGAAGCTCAGCGTCCTGAATAATGTGGTTAAGGATAAGAGCATAGTGCTTATAGATGACTCCATAGTCCGTGGAACTACCATGAGACAGCTTATTGAAATGCTGCGTAATGCGGGAGCAAAGGCGGTCCATGTAAGGATCAGTTCACCTCCATTCTTATACCCATGCTACTATGGAACGGATGTTCCAACAGCAAAGCAGCTTATAGCTTCACATCATTCCTGTGATGAGGTTTGTAAGAATATCGGAGCGGATTCTCTGGAGTATCTCAGCATAGAGGACTTTTCTTCAATGGTCGGAAATCTGCCGCTTTGTACAGCCTGCTTTACTAATGAATATCCGGTTTAATTTGGCCGAAATAAATTTAAGTTAAATTTATGCTTGACTTTTAAAAATAAAGTAATATACTGTTTATAGTTTTGAAAATAATACACGAGAGAAGCAATGGCGCTTTGGGAATAGTCCCAAAGCGCCTTTTTGCGTATTTAGGAGGAAATTCTGATGGATAAAGCATTGGAAGAATTAAGAAAAAAAGGATTATATGATGCTCAATTTGAACATGACAACTGTGGAATCGGTGCTATAGTTCAGATGGATGGAAAGCCATGCCATGCACTGGTTGCAGATGCACTCAGTATCGTAGAGAATCTGGAACATAGAGCAGGTAAGGATGCAGAGGGAAAGACCGGTGATGGTGTCGGAATACTTACTCAGATACCTCATAAGTTCTTTAAGAAGGTTATGGCCGCAAAGGGTGTAAATCTCGGAGAAGAGAGAAGCTACGGTGTAGGTATGTTCTTCTTCCCACAGGATGACCTGGACAGAAGACAGGCAAGAAAAATGTTCGAGACCATAGCTACAAAAAGCGGAACAACCATCCTCGGCTGGAGAAATGTAAGTATCAGTCCTGAAGTTCTCGGAAGCAAGGCCCGTGAATGCATGCCTGTTATCCAGCAGGTATTTATAGCAAGACCTGAAGGACTTACAGATCTTGAATTCGACCGCAGCTTATATATCATCAGAAGAGAGTTTGAACAGTGCAGCATCAGCACCTATGTTCCATCACTTTCCTGCAGAACCATAGTATATAAGGGAATGTTCCTTGTAGGACAGCTGAGAACCTTTTTCCTTGATCTTTGTGATGAGGATTATGAATCAGCTATAGCTATGGTACACAGCAGATTCTCAACCAATACAAATCCAAGCTGGAACAGAGCTCATCCTAACCGCCTTATGGTACATAACGGTGAGATCAATACTATCAAGGGAAATGCAGATAAGATGCTTGCCCGTGAAGAGACCATGCATACAGATACCTTCAGCGAAGAGGATATGACAAAGGTGCTTCCGGTTATATCATCAAGCGGATCTGATTCAGCTATGCTGGATAACACTCTTGAATTCCTTATGATGAGCGGTATGGATCTTCCGCTTGCAGCAAGCGTTCTGATCCCTGAGCCTTGGGCACATAACGAAACCCTCAGTCAGGAAGAGAGAGACTTCTATCAGTACTATGCTACTATGATGGAGCCATGGGACGGCCCTGCATCAATCGTATTCTCAGATGGTGATGTAATGGGAGCTATCCTTGACAGAAACGGTCTCAGACCATCCCGTTATGTAATAATGGATGACCGTCGTCTCATCCTTGCTTCAGAGGTCGGAGTTCTTCCTCTGGATGAGAGCCACATCATAAAGAAGGACAGACTCTATCCTGGAAAGATGCTTCTCATCGATACAAGAGAAGGTAAGGTATATACAGATCAGGAGATCAAAGAGAAGTATGCTCACAGAAATCCATTCGGTGAATGGCTTGATATGAGCCTCCTTGAACTGAAGAATATAAAGATTCCTAACGAGAAGGTTCCTGACATTTCAGGAGAGACAAGACAGAAGCTTCAGAAGGCCTTCGGTTATACTTATGAGAATTATCATGAAGGCATAAGAAACATGGCTCTTAATGCAACTGAGCAGATCGGCTCCATGGGTGTTGATACACCTATCGCAGCTCTTTCAGATACCTACCAGCCACTGTTTTATTACTTCAAGCAGCTCTTTGCTCAGGTTACAAATCCACCTATTGATGCAGAGAGAGAAAAGATCGTAACTTCAAGAAGTGTCTACGTTGGAAAGAACGGTAACCTCCTTGAGGAGCGTCCTGAGAACTGTCACGTTCTGAAGATACATAACCCGATCCTTACAGATCTGGATATGCTTAAGATAAAGCATCTGAATAAAGACGGAATAAAGGCTGCTACAGTATCAATCCTTTACTACAAGAGCACACCTATGAAGCGTGTACTGTCTCATCTTTTTGTTGAGGTAGATAAGGCTTATCGTCAGGGTGCCAGCATACTTATTCTGTCAGACAGAGGCGTGGATGAGAACCATGTGGCTATCCCATCTCTGCTTGCAGTTTCAGCTGTTCATAAGCACCTTGTTGAAACAAGAAAATGCACGGCTTTGTCACTCATTCTTGAATCCGGAGAGCCTCGTGAAGTACATCACTTTGCAACTCTTCTCGGTTATGGTGCATCAGCAGTAAATCCATATCTTGCTCATTCAACAATTAAGGAGCTTATAGAGGATGGTCTGCTTGATAAGGATTATTATGCAGCAGTTGAAGATTATGATCAGGCTGTACTCAGCGGAATAGTTAAGATTGCTTCCAAGATGGGTATCTCAACCATCAAGTCATATCAGGGAAGCAAGATGTTCGAAGCAATCGGTATATCCGAAGAAGTTATAGATGAGTATTTCACAGGAACGGTCAGCCGTGTAGGTGGAATTACTCTTGATGATATAGAGAAGGCTGTAGATGAACAGCACAGCAAAGCATTTGATCCATTAGGACTTCCTGTAGATCTGGAGCTTACTGCAGTGGGCAGACATAAGTTCCGTGCACAGGGAGAAAATCACAGATATAATCCACAGACTATCCATATGCTTCAGCTCTCTACAAGAGAAGGAAACTATGAGAAGTTTAAGGAATATACAGAGATGGTCGATGCTGAGAAGACCGGTTATCTGAGAAGTCTTATGGAGTTTAACTTCCCTAAGGAGGGAATTCCTCTTGACGCGGTTGAATCAGAAGAATCCATCATGATGAGATTTAAAACCGGAGCTATGTCCTACGGTTCTATCTCAGAGGAAGCACATCAGACTCTTGCTATTGCCATGAATCATATCCATGGTAAGTCAAACAGTGGTGAAGGTGGTGAGAGTGATGAGAGAATCGCATCAGCCGGAACTGATAATGACAGAAGCTCAGCTATCAAGCAGGTAGCAAGTGGACGATTTGGTGTAACAAGCAAATATCTTGTAAGTGCAAGAGAGATACAGATAAAGATGGCACAGGGTGCTAAGCCGGGTGAAGGCGGACACCTTCCTGGAAAGAAGGTTTATCCATGGATAGCAAAGACCCGTCACTCAACACCTGGTGTGAGCCTTATATCTCCACCACCTCATCATGATATCTATTCAATCGAGGATCTGGCTCAGCTTATATATGATCTTAAGTGCTCTAACAAGCAGGCAAGAATATCTGTAAAGCTGGTATCTGAAGCAGGTGTCGGAACAGTTGCTGCAGGTGTTGCCAAGGCCGGTGCCCAGGTAATACTTGTATCAGGATATGATGGAGGAACAGGAGCAGCTCCACTTTCATCTATCCATAACGCAGGACTTCCATGGGAAATGGGACTTGCAGAAACACATCAGACTCTTCTTATGAATGGCCTCAGAGATCAGGTTGTTATCGAGACAGATGGTAAGCTGATGAGCGGAAGAGACGTAGCTATAGCAGCTATTCTCGGTGCAGAGGAATATGGTTTCGCAACAGCTCCACTTGTAACCATGGGCTGTGTAATGATGAGAGTTTGTCAGAACGATACATGCCCTATGGGTGTTGCAACTCAGAACCCTGAGCTTAGAAAGCGCTTTAAGGGTAAGCCTGAGTATGTTGAAAACTTCATGTATTTCATAGCTCGTGAGCTTCGTGAATACATGGCAAAGCTTGGTGTAAGAACTATCGCTGAACTTGTAGGAAGAACAGATCTTCTCAAGGTTAAGGAAGGACTTACAGGAGCAGAGGCAGAGATAGATCTCAGCAGAATACTTGCTGATATGTCAGGCGTAGACAGAAATCTTCAGACCTTCCACAGCGAGAAGGCTTATGACTTCAAACTTGAAGAGACAAAGGATGAGAAGGTCCTTATAAATAAGCTTATTAAGGATATCAAAGCCGGAGCAAAGGGCAAGAAGATTGATATATCGCTTTCTAATACAGACAGAACCTTCGGAACACTTCTGGGTGCTGAGATTACAAGAGAGTGTCCGGAAGAGCTGGATGCCGATACATATGTTATCAACTGTACAGGTGCAGGCGGACAGAGCTTCGGTGCATTTATACCTGCAGGTCTGACTCTCAACCTTATCGGTGACAGTAACGACTACTTCGGAAAGGGACTTTCAGGTGGTAAGCTTATAGTTCATGCTCCGGAAAATGCAGGCTACAACGCAGAAGAGAATATCATCATCGGAAATGTTGCCCTTTACGGTGCAACCAGCGGCGAGGCATATATTGCCGGTGTTGCAGGTGAGAGATTCTGTGTAAGAAACTCAGGTGCTTCAGCAGTAGTAGAAGGCGTTGGCGAGCATGGATGTGAATATATGACAGGTGGATGTGCAGTAATCCTTGGACCTACCGGTAAGAACTTTGCAGCCGGAATGAGCGGCGGAGTTGCTTATGTTCTTGATGAGGAGAACACCCTCTATAAGAACCTCAACAAACAGCTGGTACTTATGGAGAAGATTGAATCAAAGAATGATAAAGAAAAATTACATGAGATGATCGCAAAGCATGTTAAGTATACAGGCTCTGAAAAGGGACAGCGTATACTTGATCAGTTCGATGAATACGTAGGAAAGTTCAAGAAGATCATTCCTAGTGATTATAAGGAAATGCTTCATCTCACAGCTCAGTTCGAAGAACAGGGCATGGATCATGAACAGGCTCAGATAGAAGCCTTCACAGAACTGGTAGGATAAATGATAGAAAGGTTTAGTCTATGGGAAATATAAAAGGATTTTTAGAATACGACAGAGTAGATGCACCTGTTGTTCCTGAGAAGGAAAGAATATGCGGCTTTGAGGAGTTCCATGGAAGACTCAGTGCTGAAGAGCAGCAGCGACAGGCGGCCAGATGTATGAACTGTGGTGTGCCTTTCTGTCAGGCAGGTATGATGATAGCGGGAATGGCGGCAGGCTGTCCTCTGCATAATCTCGTACCTGAACTTAACGAACTCGTTGAGGGCGGAAATTTGGAGCTTGCATACCGCAGGCTCTCTATAACCCACAGCTTTCCTGAGTTTACCTCCAGGGTGTGTCCTGCACTCTGTGAGAAGGCATGTACCTGTGGTTACCATCAGGAGGCAGTATCAACAAAGGAAAATGAAAAGGCAATAATTGAGTTTGCCTATGAAGAAGGTCTGGTGAAGGAGCATGCACCTAAGAACAGAACCGGAAAGAAGGTTGCTGTCGTGGGAAGCGGCCCTTCAGGACTTGCAGCGGCACAGCTTCTTAACAGCCGTGGACACTCTGTAACCGTTTTTGAGAGGAGTGACCGTGTCGGAGGTCTTCTTCGCTATGGTATTCCAAATATGAAGCTGGATAAGGCTGTTATAGACCGCAGAATAAAGCTTATGGAAGAGGCCGGCATAGAGTTTCAGACCAGTGTAAATGTCTGTGGAGGTAAGGGCAAAGACTCTTCAGGAGCTAAGTTTGCAGATAAGGTGAAGAATATTTCTGCAGATAAACTGAAAGAGGAATATGATGCAGTAATACTTGCATGTGGTGCCTCAAATCCAAGAGATATCAAGGCTCCCGGAAGAGATACAAAGGGCATATACTTTGCAGTAGACTTTTTAGGACGTGTTACCAAGAGCCTGCTGGATAGTGATTTTAAAGTACTCAGCGATAAGAAGAAGGCTGTATTCCCATTCACCGAAGTAAGTGGCAAGGATGTTATAGTTATAGGTGGTGGTGATACAGGTAATGACTGTGTTGGTACAAGTATAAGACTTGGAGCAAAGAGCGTTCTTCAGCTCGAGATGATGCCATGTCCACCAACAGAGAGACTTGCATCAAATCCATGGCCGGAGTGGCCTAAGGTCCTGAAGACAGACTATGGTCAGGAAGAGGCTATATATAAGTTTGGAGAGGATCCACGTGTTTATCAGACTACCGTAAAGGAGTTTATATCCGAGGAAGCAGTCTCCGCAGATGGAAAGAAAGAGAAGCGTCTTAAGGAGGTTGTCCTTGTCTCTCTTGAACCAAAGAAGGATGAGAAGACCGGACGTATGATGATGGTTCCTGTAGAAGGAAGCGAGAAGAAAGTTCCGGCTCAGCTGGTTCTTATTGCTGCCGGATTCTTAGGCAGTGAAAGTTATGTTACTGAAGGCTTCGGTGTTGAAGTTGACGGACGTACTAACGTAAAGACTGCATCAGGTTCATACGCTGCAGAAGTAAAGGCAGCAGCTCCTGGTTCAAAGAAAAGTGCCAGAATCTATACTGCAGGTGATATGCACCGCGGACAGTCCCTCGTTGTATGGGCTATATCAGAAGGCCGCAGTGCAGCCCGTGAAGTAGACAGAGATCTCATGGGTTACACCAATCTGTAAAAAAAATAAAAAAAGTAATTGACAATTAAGAATCATCGGAGTAATATCTTTACTCGTAGAGAACAAAGGCGTTCTGGAGATTATTCCGGAACGCTTTTTCTGTTTTTATAAAACTGCCAATGGGCAGCATAACATTTTACTGGAAAGCAATGGCGCTTTGGACTTTATAAAAAGTCTGAGGCGCCTTTTTTAATCCGAACTCGCGAGCGGATTAGCTTATGCAACAACTAAGGAGGATTTGAGTTATGGAAGAGATACTCAGCGTAGTTAATGACAATATTTTCGCGGTCTGGTTTCTGATCGGTGCCGCACTTGTATTCTGGATGCAGGCTGGTTTCGCGATGGTCGAGTCGGGTTTTGCGAGAGCAAAGAATGCAGGTAATATCCTGATGAAGAACCTGATGGATTTCTGTATCGGATGTTGTGTTTTCATCCTGATAGGCTTTGGACTTCTCTTGGGTGAAGACCTTTGTGGATTTATAGGTAAACCGGGATTTGACATTATGACATCATATCAGAATTTTGACTGGTCAAATTTCGTATTTAACCTTGTGTTCTGTGCAACAACAGCAACAATCGTTTCCGGTGCTATGGCAGAGAGAACAAAGTTCCTCAGCTACTGTGTATATTCAGGAATTATCTCAGCACTTGTATATCCGATCGAAGCACACTGGATCTGGGGCGGCGGCTGGTTAGCACAGTTAGGCTTCCATGATTTTGCAGGATCATGTGCAATCCACATGGTCGGAGGTATCTCAGCACTGATCGGTGCTAAGATGGTTGGTCCTCGTATCGGTAAGTTTGAAAAAGATAAGAACGGTAAGGTTGTTAAGGTTAACGCCTTCCCTGGTCACAATATAGTAATCGGTGCTCTTGGAGTATTCATCCTCTGGTTTGGATGGTACGGATTCAACGGTGCAGCTTGTACATCAACAGATCAGCTTGCATCAGTATTCTTAACAACAACAGTTGCACCTTCAATCGCAACAGTAGTATGTATGGTATTTACATGGGTTAAGTATGGTAAGCCTGATGTATCAATGTGTCTCAATGCTTCACTTGCAGGTCTTGTAGCAATCACAGCTCCTTGTGATGTAACTGATGCATTCGGTGCAGTAGTAATCGGTGCAGTTGCCGGACTTCTGGTAGTATTCGGAGTATGGCTCCTTGATTTCAAGCTTCACATCGACGATCCTGTTGGTGCAGTAGCAGTTCATATGATGAACGGTATCTGGGGAACAATTGCAACAGGTCTTTTCGCAACAACAACAGCTCCTGGAAATGATTCAGTAGTAGGTCTTTTCTACGGCGGTGGTTTCCATCAGTTAGGACTTCAGTTACTTGGTTTCGCATCAGTTGCAGCATGGACAGTAGTAACAATGATAATTGTATTCGCAATCATTAAGGCTATCTTCGGTCTCAGAGTTTCAGAGGAAGAAGAAATCGAAGGTCTTGACTCAACAGAGCATGGTCTTGCATCAGCTTATTCAGGATTCAGTATTGTTGATATGTCAAGTGCTATGATGAGCGAGAATGAAAATACAAATCTCGGTGTTTCTGATTATGAGGAAGCAAGCGAGGCTCAGAAGAAGGCTTCAGTTCCTGTAGTTGATACAACTAAGGATATGAAGAATGCAGGAATAGCTGATACAGGTATCAATAAGGTAGTTATTATTACAAAGCTTTCAAGATATGACAAGATCAAGAGAGCACTCAATAATCTTGGTGTAACAGGTATTACAGTAACTCAGGTTAGTGGTTGTGGTATCCAGAAGGGTACCGGTGAGAAGTACCGTGGAGTTGAAATGGATATGACACTCCTTCCAAAGATCAAGCTTGAAGTAGTAGTAAGCGGTATCCCTGTAGACAGCGTTATCGAAACAGCAAAGAAGACTCTTTACACAGGTAAGATCGGTGATGGTAAGATCTTCGTATATCCTGTAAGCCGTGTAGTAAAGATCAGAACAGGTGAAGAGAATTACGATGCACTTCAGGATGTAGAGTAATAATAAAAATTATAAAAATAAATAAACTTTCCTGTTGACTTTTGGTTCTAAAGTTATATACTAATAATTGTTTAGATTATTAATAGTATTTGATTGATGGGAAAGCAATGGCGCTTCGAGCAATAGCTCGAAGTGCCTTTTATATTGGGTGTGTGCCGTGAGCGACACACTATTTAAATTTCGGAGGATATAGAAATGGCAAAGTACATTTTCGTAACAGGCGGTGTTGTATCAGGACTTGGAAAGGGTATTACGGCTGCGTCTCTTGGACGTCTGCTTAAGGCAAGAGGCCTTAAGGTAGCCGCACAGAAGCTGGACCCTTATATTAATGTAGATCCGGGAACAATGAGTCCTTATCAGCACGGAGAAGTTTATGTTACAGAGGATGGTGCTGAGACAGATCTTGATCTTGGACACTATGAAAGATTTATAGATGAGAACCTGAATAAATATTCGAACCTTACATCAGGTAAGGTATACTGGAACGTTCTTAATAAGGAACGTCGTGGTGAGTATCTTGGATCCACAGTTCAGGTAATTCCTCATATTACTAATGAGATAAAAGAATTTGTATATAGAGTAGGCAACGAAACCGATGCTGATGTTGTAATTACTGAGATAGGAGGAACTATCGGTGATATCGAGTCACAGCCATTTATCGAGGCAGTAAGACAGATATCTCTTGAGGTAGGAAAAGAGAATTCTCTTTTCATTCACGTTACACTTGTACCGTTCCTTCATGGTTCAGATGAGCATAAGTCTAAGCCGACACAGCATTCAGTAAAGGAACTTCAGGGAATGGGAGTACGTCCTGACATCATAGTCCTGAGATGTGACGAGCCTCTTGAAGATTCAATCTTCAAGAAGATATCACTCTTCTGTAATGTTAAGGAAGACTGCGTAATAGAGAACAGAACTCTGCCTAGTCTGTATGAAGCTCCGCTTATGCTGGAGACAGCAGGTCTGGCAAATGTTGTCTGCCGTGAACTCAGCATAAGAAGCGCTGCACCAAATCTTACCGAATGGAAGGATCTTGTAACAAGCATTGAGACTCTGGATAAGGAGATCACTATAGGACTTGTCGGAAAGTATATTCAGCTTCATGATGCATATCTTTCTGTTGCGGAGGCACTCCGTCATGCGGGATTTGGTTTTGGGGCCGATGTAAAGATTGACTGGATCGATTCAGAGGAGCTGAATGAGTCTAACTATGAGGAAAGACTCAGCCATGTTAACGGAATCATAGTTCCGGGTGGTTTCGGTGACAGAGGTATCGAGGGAATGATCCTTTCTGCAAAGTATGCCCGTACTCATAATGTACCATATTTCGGAATCTGCCTTGGAATGCAGATTGCAGTTATAGAGTATGCAAGAAATGTAGCGGGCCTTACTGATGCATGTTCAGGTGAATTCCATGACGCAACAGATACCAAGGTTATTGACTTTATGCCTGGTCAGTCTGACAGCGTGGATAAGGGAGGTACACTCAGACTCGGAAGCTATCCTTGTGTGATCACACCGGGTACCCTTATGGAGAAATGCTATGGCACTGATTCCATATCAGAACGTCACAGACATAGATATGAGTTTAATAATGATTATAAAGATGTACTTACAGCTGCAGGACTTGTGGTATCAGGACAGTCACCGGATGGTGAGCTTGTAGAGACAGTAGAAGTACCGGAGAATGATTTCTATCTTGGAGTACAGTTCCATCCTGAATTCAAGTCACGCCCTAATAGACCTCATCCTATATTTCGTAAATTCATAGAAAGCGCTCTTGCGGTTTCAAGATAGATAGTGTAAGGTAAAATCGTAGCTGTCCGGTGGATATTTATAGGGAAAACCGGACTATTGAGATTAAAACAAGGGGATTGCTATGACATATTCAGAAAAAGAAATAATGGAATACATAGAGGAAGAGGATGCCAAGTTTATAAGGCTTGCTTTTCGTGATGCATATGGAATCCAGAAAAACATATCAGTTATGCCTAGTGAGATACACAAAGCATTTAAAGACGGCATAATGATAAATGCAAAATCCATAAGAGGATTTGAAGGCTGCGGTGATGAGATATTATACCTTAAGCCGGATCCGGATACACTTTGTGTGCTTCCTTGGAGACCGGATTCAGGACGTGTTCTCAGAATGTTCTGCGATGTCTGTACAGCAGATGGAACACCATTTGAAGCAGATACCAGATATATACTTAAAAAGGCTGTAAAGGCCGCAGAGGAAGCCGGAATAGAGTTCAGATTCGGTTCAGAGATGGAGTTCTATCTTTTCAAAACCGATGACGAGAATAATCCGACAAAGATTCCTTATGATGAGGCAGGATACATGGATATTGCGCCTCTTGACAGAGGAGAGAATATCCGTCGAGAGATATGTCTCACAATAGAGGAAATGGGCCTTACTCCGGAAAGATCACATCATGAGAGAGGTCCCGGACAGAACGAGATCGACTTCCATTATGGAAGTCCCCTTAAGGCTGCAGATCAGATGACAACCTTTAAGATGGTTGTTGCAACTGTTGCTGACAGGAACGGTCTCTATGCGGATTTTTCACCTATGCCTATATCAGATAAGCCGGGTAATGGATATCACATCAATATCTTTGCAAAGGATAAGGATGGAAATGATGTGGTTAAGTACGTTGCTGCCGGAATACTTGATAAGATCAGGGATATAACCATATTCCTTAATCCTACGGATTCATCCTACAACAGATTTGGTACCGGAACTGCGCCTACTAAGGTTAACTGGTCTAATGTTGCGGGCTCTGAGCTTATGCATATAAACGATAAGGAGAAGCAGCCAAGGGCTGAACTTCGTTCTCCTGATGCACTCAGCAACCCATATCTTGCTTATGCACTTCTTATCTATGCCGGACTTTATGGAATTGAGAAAAAACTCGCTCTGCCTGAGGAGATGGATAGTGATACTGCATATCTGCCAAAGTCCAGAAAAGAGGCTATCAAGTTCGCAGAAACCAGTGACTTTATTAAGTCTATCCTGCCAAAGGCGGTAGTTGATAAGTATCTGTAATTATTTTGTGTAGAGAGGCTTCCGGAGTTTTATGAATAGCAGAACTTCAGATAGATTTTCGATACTGATAGTATCATCATCTGAACAATTTAATATGCTAGTCGAGAAGGCTCTGCCTGAGAGAACATTTAATGTTATCGAGATCAGGAAGAGTGCGTCCAGTGCGAGACGCGAACTCCTTGTAAGAGACTATGATATGATCCTGATCAATGCTCCTCTTTCTGACGGACTCGGAACGGACTTTGTCAAGGATATCGTTGATAAGCATAGCTCAGGAGTTGTTATGGCTGTACCGAGTGAGATTCACAGTGACGTGATGAATCACCTTATCAGCTATGGCGTTATTACGATACCAAAGCCTGTTAAGAGGGGAGAACTGGATCGAAGCATAAGGCTTCTTCTCGCACTTAATAAGAGGGTTAAGACTCTGCATAAGCAGATGAGAACTCTCGAGGATAAGATGGAAGAGCTGAAGGTAGTAAGCCGCGCCAAGATTATTCTGGTCGGCCGTGGAATGTCCGAGGAAGAAGCTCATGAACATATTATCCGTGAGGCCATGAACAGCGGCCTTACAAAGCGTCAGGTGGCTGAGGATATAATAGGCTGATGACGGCCGATTTAAAAAGCAAAAAAATTATTTAAAAAAATTATTGACAAAGAAAAAACATAAGAGTAATATAACACACAGTTAAGACAAAGGCGTCTTAGAGGTATTACCTCTAGGACGCCCTTTTTTTTGTTCAAAATGATTGTGAAACAATTAAGGAGGATATAAAAAAATGGCAAAGACAAATGTACCTGAACTGTTTGGTTCTCTTGTATTTGACGAAAGAGTAATGAGAGCAAGACTCTCTGATGATGTTTATGCATCACTCAAGAAGACAATCGATCAGAATGTAAGACTTGATGAGCATGTAGCAGATGCTGTAGCTGAAGAGATGAAGAGCTGGGCAATTGAAAACGGAGCAACACATTTCACACATTGGTTCCAGCCACTTACAGGAGTTACAGCTGAGAAGCACGACAGCTTCATTACACCATCACCTGACGGCGGAGTACTGATGGACTTCTCCGGTAAGGAACTTATCAAGGGTGAGCCGGATGCTTCATCTTTCCCTTCAGGCGGACTTAGAGCAACATTTGAAGCAAGAGGATATACAGCTTGGGATCCTACATCCTTTGCATTTATAAAAGATCATACACTTTGCATTCCAACAGCTTTCTGTTCTTATTCAGGAGAAGCACTTGATAAGAAGACACCACTTCTCAGATCTATGCAGGCTATTGATAAACAGGCAAAGAGAGTTCTGAAGCTTTTCGGAAATGATGATGTTAAGTACGTAAGAACAAGCGTTGGTCCTGAGCAGGAGTATTTCTTAGTAGACAGAGAAGTTTGGAATCAGAGACCTGACCTTAAGTATACAGGAAGAACACTTTTCGGAGCTATGCCTCCTAAGGGACAGGAAATGGATGATCATTACTTTGGTGTTATCAAGCCAAGAGTAAGTGAGTTCATGGAAGACCTTAATAATGAGCTTTGGAAGCTTGGTATTCTTGCTAAGACAGAGCATAACGAGGTTGCGCCGGCACAGCACGAGCTGGCTCCTATATATTCAACAACCAATGTTGCAACAGATTCTAACCAGCTTACGATGGAGATTATGAAGAAAGTTGCAGCCCGTCACGGAATGGAATGTCTCCTTCATGAGAAGCCATTCGCAGGTGTTAACGGATCAGGAAAGCATAATAACTGGTCTATCGGAACAGATACAGGAATCAACCTCCTTTCTCCGGGAAAGACACCTTATGAGAACGCACAGTTCCTTCTTTTCCTCTGTGCAGTTATTCAGGCGGTTGACGATTATCAGGATCTTCTTCGTCTTTCTGTTGCAACAGCTGGTAATGATCATAGACTTGGTGCTAACGAGGCACCTCCTGCAATCATCTCAATCTTCCTTGGAGATGAGCTTACATCAATTCTCAATGCTATAAGAGAAGATAAGCCATATGCAGGTACAGAAGATGTAGTTATGAAGCTTGGTGTTCATTCACTTCCAAGATTCAGACGTGATACAACAGATAGAAACAGAACATCACCATTTGCTTTCACAGGTAATAAGTTCGAGTTCAGATCACTCGGTTCTTCAAACAGTATCGCATGCTGCAACATCATGCTTAACGCAGCAGTTGCAGAAAGCCTTCGTCAGTATGCTGATGAGCTTGAGAAGTCAGAGAACTTTGAGGAAGATCTTCATAAGCTTATTAAGAGAGTTATCACAGATCATCAGAGAATTCTCTTCGATGGAAACGGATATGGTGAGGATTGGGTAAAGGAAGCTACAGAAGTAAGAGGCCTTTCAAATCTTAAGACAACAGCTGATGCTATGCCACATCTCTTAGATGAGAAGAACAAAGAGATGCTTATGGCTCACAAGGTATTTACTGAGGCAGAGCTTGAGTCAAGATGTGAGATCATGCTTGAGAACTATGTAAAGCAGGTTAACATCGAAGGACTTACAATGGTAGATATGGTTCGTAAGAATTATCTTCCTGCAATCGAAAGATATCTCTACAGACTTGCAGAGACAACAAAGCTTATGAGAGAAGTAAGTGCAAATGTAAAGTGCAACTACGAAGTAACTACAATGGAGAGACTTTCAGAACTTACAGATGCTATCCTTACAGCAGTTGTAAAGCTTGAGGATGTATTAAAGGAACTGAAGACAAAGGAAGATATCTTTGATTCTTCAGCATATGTAAGAGATGATCTTCTTCCGGCAATGGATGAGCTTCGTAAGTATGTAGATGAAGCTGAGATGCTTACATCACAGAAGGATTGGCCATTCCCAAGCTATGGTCAGTTACTTTTCAGCGTAAACTAGCTCCAAATATATATATCAATATATCCCCTGAAGATGCTGCCCTTGTGGCAGCATTTTCTTTTGGTTATCTGCGGCAGGAGCATGGGAAATCCTTCTGTTAAAAAACAGCAGAATATGGTATATTTAGGCAGGAAGTATTTTGCGTTTTGGGGCGGGAACAGTTATGAAGAGTTTTAGGACTAAGGTTACAGTTATAATAGTTCTAGCAGTGCTTGGCAGTACAGTATTACTGGCGTTTTTCAGTTATCAGAGAGCCAGAACGAGCCTTACTGATCAGCTGGAAGATAACTATGGAGTAGCAACGCAGAAGTATGCTCTTGAGCTTACTGCCTGGGTTAATACCAATGCGACGATCATAGATACCATGGCGGCGGAAATAGCGGTCAATGGTATATCATATCAGGACTACGATGCATTTCATGAATATCTTAGACATAGCAACGAACTGCTTAACAAGAACGGCTATGTTTATGATGTCTATTTTACTTATCCCAACAATTTTATGGTATGTGCGTCTGATTTCATGGCAGACGGAACGGTTGATTTCGTACATGAGAGAGAGTGGTACACGACTTCTGCCCTTACGGGAGAACTGTTTTATTCCACACCATATCTGGATTCAGATACGAAAAAGCCGGTTATAACAATCTCAAAAGCTGTATATAAGGACGGGGAGCTCCTGGGAGTTCTGGCGGCCGATATATTTCTTGATGTTCTGGTGGATATGATAAGGGAAGCTGATGTTGCTGAGGACAGCTATGCTTTTCTCATTGATCAAAATATGAGAATGGTAGTTCACCCGAATGAGGCCTACAGCTATGATGATATGCCTCTTAATGTTATGGATGTTCCGGATGCACCTTATGCTGACCTGATAAGGAATATTCAGTCCGGTGATGAAGAGATGGTATACATCAGGGATTATGACGGAATAATGAGAGGGATAACCTTTTCCAAAATGCCTAACACCGGCTGGTATGTGTGTACTGCAACAAGCAAAGCTGTGCTTTCGAGAGATGTTTTCAACATGATGCGCGGCTTTGTTATATCAACAGTAGTGGCTATTGCAATCGGTGCTCTGGCAGCCATGTTCCTTGCAAGAGTTCTGGATAGGGTAAGTGAGCAGGAACAGGAATATAAGCAGCAGATGCTGAAGCTGGAGAAGCAGGCGGCAGATGAGGCAAATGAAGCAAAGAGCCGCTTCCTGGCGGATATGTCCCATGAGATAAGAACTCCTATCAATGCGATCATCGGCATGAATGAGATGATACTGAGGGAATCGGATAATAAGGATATTATAGGATATTCCCACAATATTAAGCAGTCAGGACATAACCTGCTGCAGCTGATCAACGGTATTCTGGACTTCTCCAAGATAGAAGACGGAAAGATGGATATAGTTCCGGTGCGTTACAGCGTGTCATCCCAGATATCGTATTTAAGAAATTCAATTGCTGAAAGAGCTGCAGCAAAGAATCTGGAGCTTGTTTTTGATATTGATCCAAAGCTTCCATCGGAGTTATATGGTGATGATACACGCATCAATCAGATAATCATGAACCTTCTTACAAATGCAGTGAAGTATACAGAGAAGGGAACCGTAACTCTTCTAATGGAAGGTAAGGAAAAAACAGAGAAGGAATCCGGTACCGGAATTCTGCTTCATGTTGAGGTTAAGGATACAGGTATAGGCATAAAAGAAAGTGATATGACCCGTCTCTTTGAATCCTTTGAAAGACTTGATGTGGTAAGAAACCGCAATATAGAGGGAACGGGTCTGGGAATGACCATTACAAGGAATCTGCTGGATCTTATGGGCAGTGAGCTGGTTGTGGAAAGTGAATATAATGTTGGAAGCACCTTCTCCTTTGATCTGTGGCAGAAGATAGAAGATGAAACACCGCTTGGGGATTATAAAGAAGCTGCTGCTTTCGATGGAAATGATGAAACCTATAGTGAATCTTTCCGCGCACCGGATGCCCGTATACTCGTGGTAGATGATACGGAGATGAATATCCTGGTAGTAACTAATCTTCTGAAGAAGACGGAGATTCAGATAGATACAGCCTTAAATGGACCGGATGCTGTAAAGCTGGCGGAAGAAAAACAATATGATATTATCCTTATGGATCAGCGTATGCCGGATATGGATGGAACCGAGGCTATGAAGCTGATAAGAGGACTTGAGAATAAGCTTAACTGCAGTACGCCTATCATATGCCTTACTGCTGATGTCATAAGGGGAGCTAAGGACAGATATCTTCAGATGGGATTTGATGATTATCTTACCAAGCCTGTGGAGGGAGCTCTTCTTGAAAAGATGATAAGCAATTATCTTCCGGATGAGAAGATAAAGCCGGTTAAGGATGATGGAAATAAGGAAGTGCAGATAGACAGCGCTTCTGAAGGACTTATAAATGCACTTAAGGAGGCAGGGGTTGAGATTGAGGAAGGACTCAGATTCTGTGCATATGATATGGATATGTATAAGTCTGTTCTGGAAACCTTTGCAAAGGAAGAAAAGAATAAGATAGAGAACATCAGAGTAAGTTTTGTGGCGGAGGACTGGAAGAACTACGAAGTATATGTACATTCGCTGAAGAGTTCATCAAGAACCCTGGGAGCTTCGGGACTTGCTGATATTGCTGCGGGACTTGAGGCAGCAGCGAAGGAAGAGAATATAGAAGAGATTAGAAAACATCATGACACTGCTCTTACAGAGTATGAGGAGCTGGCAGGGGTGATAAGAGAGAACCTGAATATATCAGATTCAGATGATCCTTCAGATGATGAAGAGATAATGGAATTTTTACCTGAATAGGTTTGTAATATGAAATGGCTAAGGAGGCAGAATTTATGAGTATTATTGTGACAGCCAGACAACGGGGAGCAGAGGAAGAATATACATCACTGACAGATAATAATCTTTCAGTTACTATGATTCCTGATGCGGGAGATACTGTATTCAGCATTACTGCAGAAGAAAACTTTACAGGAGTTATCAGATTTGCCGTGACAGGTGACAGAACTCCTTCACCGGAGGCAAGATTCTTTCTTCCGGGATTTATGTATGGAACAAACAGAGGAGAGGCTCCTCTTGTTGTTGACAGCAAGGCACCGAGACTCAGAATGGAGGCGAATTTTCCGGCACATCCATGGTGGATGGTGAGAAGCGACAGACTGTCCCATCCTACAGCACTTATGTATTTAGATGGAAGAATAACCGGATTTGCAGCATCTCCTTATTATATTTATTCTGAGGGCGAGAGAAAACAGTGGAAGCCGGGGCTCGCTGGAGAATTTGATCAGTACTGCGGTTATGGCTGCTCATTGGAAAATAATGAAGTATGGTACACTCTCGGATATGAGAATGCACCATATATGTTTATAGATTCTCATAAGATTAACCCAAGAGATACGATGGGTGAAAACTGTTTCAGCATAAAAAAGGGAGAATCGGTTACAGTCAGCCTTCATATCTTTGATATGCAGTCAGAGGATGAGAGGGGCATACATGATATCCTGAAGTGGGTATATGAGAATTATCATGAGAGTCCGAGAAAGAGAAGTACTGTACAGGAGACTGTACGTGATATGGCCGAAGCCATAGCGGATAATGCCTGGATTCCGGAGAATCACAGCTATACCTGCTTTGTATTTGATAAAGGAGATTGTTTTGAATACAGACTCCTGCCATCCATTTCCTGGACTAACGGACTATCTGCGGCAGCACCTATGCTCTTTTCTGCACACAGGCTGGGAAATGAGAAGATGAGGAGTCAGGCTGTTGACTGTATAGATCATATAGTGCACTGCAGTATAAATGAGAAGAATGATCTGCCATTCCTGGTAGAGAAGGAAGGTGTATGGAGCAATTCAGGCTGGTGGTATGAGAAGCAGAATACTCCGGGACACGTGGCT
>JAEEGL017257777.1_pt1 | contig 22744 bp, 24 predicted proteins | sample 9134231 | NCBI WGS metagenome assembly JAEEGL01 (sample SAMN16246548, study PRJNA631951) | gut metagenome | biome: gut microbiome; feature: rumen; material: fiber-attached | host: Bos | place: Iran: Karaj | collected 2018-10 | reverse complement strand
TATTTTCGCCCAGCCACATGGATGAGCTGCAGCTCTTCCCAATCCAAAAGCGGATAAGCCGCGATCATCGCTTCATTCAGGCTTTTGGCCCCCTGGCTGCCGCCGGTGAGCAGTATGGTCTTCCGGCCCGGTTCCAGGCCGTGCTCGCGCAGGAAACGCGCGCCGTCTCCGCTGCCCATCTGCGGGCGCACCGGCAGACCGGTCAGCACCGTATGCACACGGCGGGAGAAATTTTCTGCCGCATCGGAAAAAGCAAGCATCACCCGGTCCACACGCCGGGAAAGCAGCTTGTTGGTCAGACCGGGCACGGCGTTCTGTTCATGGATGGCCGTGGGGATGCCCAGGCGGGAAGCTGCCAGCACCACCGGCCCGCAAACATAACCGCCGGTGCCGATCACCAGATCCGCTTTCTCCTCCCGCAGCAGCCGTTTCGCTTGCCGATAGCCGCGATAAGCCGTGCGCACGCTGGCAATATTCCCCAGAAGCGCGCTGCGGGAAAAACCGGCCGCCGGCACGCCGATATATCGGAAGCCGGCCTTGGGAACGATCTCCTTTTCCAGTCCCTTCTCGCTGCCCATATATAAGATATCCCAGTCCGGATGCTGCGCTTTCAGCCCGGAAGCGATGGCCAGAGCCGGATAGATGTGCCCGCCCGTGCCGCCGCCGCTCATCACGACCTTCATTTCCGTCACCTGTCCAATCTTGAATAAGAAGAGATGTTGAGCAAAAGCCCCACGCTGCTCAGGCAGACCAGAAGCGAGGTGCCGCCATAGCTGACGAAAGGCAGCGTGATGCCCGTCACCGGCAAAGAGCCGGTGCAGACGCCGATGTTCATCACCGCCTGGATGGCGAGCATGGCCGTGAGCCCCAGAGCGAAAAGACCGCCAAAGGTATCCTGCGCCCGCATGGCGATCTTACTGCCACGCCAGATCAGGAGCATAAAAAGCAGGATCAGAAGAAAACCGCCGACAAAACCCAGCTCCTCTGCCAGCACCGAGAAGATAAAGTCCGTGTGCCGGTCCGGCAGATAGAAGAGCTTGGAAGAGCTGCCGCCCAGGCCAACGCCGAAAAGGCCGCCGGAGCCGATGGCCCGCAGTGACTGGATGATCTGATATCCGTCCCCCTGGGGATCGTCCCAGGGATGCAGAAAGGCCAGAAGCCGCGGCAATCGGTATTCCTCCATGCCGATGGCAATGACCATGGCAAATAGGCCGACAAGCACAAAGAACCCGATATAGCTCTTGCGGACACCGGCACACCACATCATGATGATGGCCGTGCCGGCAACGATCGCAGCAGTGGAAAGGTCATTGGTCACGATCAGGCCGCAGACGACGGCTGTGGCCAGCGCCGCCGGCAAAAAAGTCTTTTTGAAATCTTCGATGTTATACTGATGGTCGGAAAGGAACTTGGCAAGAAAGAGAATGAGCGCAAGCTTGGCCAGCTCCGAAGGCTGCAGATTGAAGCTGCCGATGGAAAGCCAGCGGGAAGCGCCCTTGTGAGGGTCCGCCGCCATGACCACGCCCAGCAGGACCACCGCCACGACCAACGCCAGACGAGAAAAGCGCTCATAGCGGTGATAGTTGATGGACATGAGGAGAAACATGGCGACCAAGCCCAGCCCGGCGTTGATCAGCTCCCGTTTCAGGAAATAATAGGTATCGTTATAAGGTTTATACTGCGCGATATACTGTGTGGAGCTGAAGACCATCACGATCCCGATCCCCAAAAGGACCAGCACCACCAGAAAGAGCCAGAAATCCGGCGCGCCCCGTTTCCCTTTCAATGCGCCTCACTCCTCATGTTTGACCAAACGTTTGAACTCCCTGCCGCGCGCCTCAAAGTCCGGGTACATATCCCAGCTGGCGCAGGCCGGAGAAAGCAATACCACGTCGCCCGGCTGAGCCAGCCCGCGCGCGGTCTCCACCGCCTCTGCCATGTCACGCACGATGTGCAGCGCCGAAAAACCCTGCGCGGAAAGCGCGGCAGCCAACTTCTCCTTTGTCTGCCCCAAAAGCACGATATGCCGGCATTTCCGCGCCATCAACGGTGCGATGCCGGAAAAGTCCGCGTGTTTATCATAGCCGCCGGCGATCAACACGATCGGCTCCGTATAGGATTCCAGAGCCTTGACGGTGGAAGCAGGATTCGTCCCCTTGCTGTCGTTGACAAAATCCACGCCGTTTTCTTTGCAGACCCATTCCAGGCGGTGCTCCACACCGCGGAACTCTGCCAACGTTTTGGCGATCACCGCGTCCGGAACGCCCATCACCGCCGCCAGCGCTGCTGCCGCCAGTGCGTTTTCCAGATTATGACCGCCTTTGATGTATATGCCGTCCGCCGGCAGAAGATTTCTTTTCTCCCCGTCCAGGCGGATGCAGATCATGCCGTCTTCCACAAAGACGCCCTGCGGCAAAACTTCTCTGCGGCTGAAGAAGCAGACCCTGCCCGGCGCGCGGCCGGCAAGCGCCCGCACGCGTTCGTCGTCGTAATTCAGGATCAGCCAGTCTTCCTTGCCCTGCCGGGCAAAGATCTGGCATTTTGCTTCCATATAGGCCTCAAAGCTGCCGTGCCGGTCCAGATGGTCCGGCTCGAAATTGAGGATGGCCGCCGCCCGCGGCCGGAATTCATGCACCGTCTCCAGCTGGAAGCTGGAAACTTCACTGACGATGACACCGTCCGCCGGCACGTCCTCCACTGCCTGCGTTAGGGCAACGCCGATGTTGCCGCCCACAAAGACCGAGCCGCCGGCCGCACGGAATATCTCGCCGGTGAGCGCCGTGGTCGTCGTTTTGCCGTTGGTGCCGGTGATGGCCACAAAGGGGGCATCCGCAAAGCGCCAGGCCAGCTCCAGCTCACCCCAAAGGGGAACACCTGCAGCCACGGCATCCTGCACCGCCGGGATTTTCAGCGGCACGCCCGGGCTCATCACGATCAGATCAAAATCCACACCGGGCGCCTCTCCGCCCAGCGCCAACTCCGCGCCCGCCGCGGCCAGCTCGCGTATCTTTTCCGCGTCCGCCAGCCTGTCCAGCGGCTTGGCGTCATAAAGCAGCGGCCGTGCAGCCTTTTTCAACATAAATTCCGTCACCGCCACGCCGCTGCGGGCAGCGCCGATGACCAATATGCGTTTTCCAGAAAAATCCGGTCGTTTCATCAAAGCGCGCTCCTTCCCTTCCCCAAGACGCTCAGATCGTCACCAAAAGCAGAGCGAGCAGCATCAGGATCAGTTCCACCACATAAAAGACCTTCACGACCTTCGTTTCCGCCCAGCCCTTCATTTCAAAATGATGGTGCAGCGGGCTCATCAGGAAGATGCGTTTGCCTGTCAGCTTGAAGCTGCCCACCTGCAGGATGACGGAGACCGCCTCCGCCAGATAGACAAGACCCAGGACCAGCAGAACGATCTCTGTTTTTGTCAGCACACAGAAGGCCATCACGGCGCCGCCCAGGGCAAGCGAACCCGTATCGCCCATAAACACCTTGGCCGGATAATGGTTGTGCCAGAGAAAGCCCAGGCAGCCACCGGCCAGCGCCGCCGCCAGCGCCGCCAGCGCGGCATAATCCAGACCGGCGATGGGGGCGTTCTTCACCGCCAGCAGACAGATGAGCATATCGGCGATCAGCACCAGGAAAGACACGCCGCCGGCCAGGCCGTCCAGGCCATCCGTCAGATTGACGGCATTGCTCATACCGACGATATAGACCGCACAAATAATGTAATAGAAGAAGCCCAGCTCAACAGAACGGCCGGAGATGGGGATGATGATGTCCGTGCCGCGGCCGAGCAGCGCGCAGGCCGCATAAAGCAGGCAGGCAGCCAGGATGAACTGCCCCAGCAGCTTTTCCCAGGCCGTCAGACCCAGGGAGCGTTTCATCACCACTTTGATAAAGTCGTCGATAAAACCGATCAGGCCGAAGCCCAGCGTGATCAGGAGCGCGACCAGCAGCTCCTGGCTGAAGGGAACAAAGATCAGCACGGCCAGAAGCGCCGCCAGCAGGAAGATCAGGCCGCCCATCGTCGGCGTTCCCGTCTTTTTCAGATGACCGCTGGGGCCATCCTCCCGCACCGTTTGTCCAAATTTCAGCCGGTGCAGCAGCGGGATGAAGAGATAGCCCAGGATCACCGTGAGCACAGCCGCTACGACCAGCGCCAAAAGCGCAGTTTTCATATCATGCCTCCGCTATTTCCGGGCGCGCAGGATGGCCCGCGCCGTTTCCCGGTCGTCAAAATGCAGTTTTTCCCGGCCGACGATCTGATAATCCTCGTGGCCTTTGCCGGCGATCAGCACGACGTCTCCCGCCTCCGCCAGCTGCAAAGCCAGCTCGATGGCCTTGCCGCGGTTTTCTTCCACCAGATAGGAATCCGTCTCGGCTTTCAAACCGGCCTCTGCCTACCGGATGATGCGCATGGGATCCTCCGTGCGCGGATTGTCGGAAGTCAGGATGGCAAAATCCGCCAGCCGGCCGGCGATGGCGCCCATCTTCGGACGCTTGCTGCGATCCCGGTCCCCGCCGCAGCCAAAGACGACGAGCAGGCGCCGCTTGGTGATGAGCCGGGCAGTGGAAAGCACGTTCTCCAGGCCGTCCGGCGTGTGGGCATAGTCCACGATGACAGCAAAGGGCTGTCCTTCGTTGATCAGCTCGAAACGGCCCGCCACCTGCGGCAGATTTGCCAGAGTAGCAAGGACGTCCGAAAGTGCCAGGCCCTCCGCCAAAGCCACGCAAATGGCAGCCAGCGTGTTGTAGATATTAAAGCGGCCGCTGAGCGGGATCTCCACCGGATGGCGTTCGCCCTGATAACAAAGATCGAACATTGTGCCGTGCTCCGTCACCTGGCAGTTTTCTGCCCGCAGCATCGCTTCCGCATCGATGGCATAAGTCCAGACAGGCTGATCCGTGGCAGCCAGAAACTTCGGCGCCCAGGGATCGTCCACATTGACCACTCCGTATTTATTGCCCTTGCCGTCCGCATGCAGGGCCCGGAAGAGCAGCGTTTTGCTTTCGCAATACGCTTCCATCGTCTGATGATAATCCAAATGATCCTGGGTCAGATTGGTGAAGACGGCGCCGTCAAAAGAAAGCCCGTCCGTGCGGTGCTGATGCAGGGCATGGGAGGAGACCTCCGTCACCAGATACTCGCAGCCCGCTTCCGCGATCATGGCGGCCAGCGCCGTCAGCTCCAGGGGCTCCGGCGTGGTGTAAGAAGCCGGCAGCAGCACCTCTCCGGCCAGATTATGGATGGTGCCGATGAGGCCGGTCTTATGCCCGGCTTTTTCCAGCAGGAGCTTGATCAGATGCGTGGTGGTCGTCTTGCCGTTGGTGCCCGTCACGCCGATGGTGCGCAGACGGCGGCCAGGGAAATCATACCAAAGGGCGGAAAGCAGCGCCAGCGCCCGACGGCTGTCTTCACAGCGCAGCACAGGCAGGCCGAAGTCATCCTCCGGCTCGCGGCTGACCAGAAGCGCGGCCGCGCCCGCCTTTGCCGCCTGCGGGATATACAAATGCCCATCCGTATTCACGCCCTGGATGCAAACAAAGAGATCGCCCGGGCAGACTTTACGGGAATCATACTGGATGCCGGAGATCGGCGTATCCAACGAACCACTGCATGGTGAAGCAAGATAGGCTGCCAACTCGCCAAGTTTTTTTGTCTTTTTCATGCTGCACCTTCTTCCCTGTAAGATTTTTTCAGAATGTTACGGAGCGGCATTCACATCTACCGCTTCGTCTTTCAACACAACGCGGATCACCGTGCCAGCTGCCAGCTCCGTGCCGGGGATGGGATCCTGTTCAAAGACCACGCCGGCACCGCTGGAGCTCATCTTCAGGCCCAGGGCCGAGAGCAGCGCCGCCGCTTCCTTTGCCCGCTTGCCGGTGAGGTCCGGAGCGATCACCGTGCCTGCCGCCAGGTCTGTGCTGTCGGCAAGGCGCAGCAGCACCTCGGAGCCGGCGTCTGCCCTGGCCAGGCCGGCCGGGGTCTGCGCAGCGACCAAAGCGCCGCTTCCCTCCGTCTTATAGGCAAAGCCGGCAGCCTGCAGAGCGGCAATGGCGTCTTCCGCCGGGAGATTCAGCACAGAAGGCACGCTCAGCTCTTCCACGCCCAGATTCTCTTCCGCGCTTTCCCGCTCTTCATCATAGACCGGCACTACGCCCAAATAGCTCAGCACCTTTTCCGCAAAAGGCTGGAAGACAGGCGCCGCAACCTGGCCGCCCTGATAGAGCGCGCCGTGGGGCTCGTTGATCACCACCAGGATGACCACCTGCGGATCGTCCGCCGGCGCCACGCCGATGAAGGAAGCGTCATATTTCCCCGGCGCGTAAACGCCGTTCACCACTTTCTGTGCCGTGCCGGTCTTGCCGCCGACACGATAACCCGGGATATAAGCCCTGCGGCCGGTCCCTTCCGAAACGACAGATTCCAAAATATCCATCGCCAGCGCCGAGGTCTCTTCCGAGATCACCCGGCGGACCTCCTTCACCTGAAAGTCCTGCAGGACGTTCCCGTCCTTATCCAGGACCTGCTTGACGATCTGCGGCTGCAGGAGCACGCCGCCGTTCGCCACAGCGGAGACCGCCGTTACCATCTGCAGCGGCGTCACAGCAATGGACTGGCCGATGGAGATGGTGCCGATGGTGTGGTCGATGAGGCGATCCGGATCGACCATCAGGCCGGGCGCTTCCCCGGGCAGGTCCACGCCGCTCTTCTGGCCGTAGCCGAAGGCTTTGATGTACTTATAGAATATCCCTTTGCCCTTCTTTTCCAGGCGCAGCGCCACTTCCGCAAAGACCGGGTTGCAGGAATTCTGCACCGCCTGGCGGAAGGTCTCGCTGCCGTGCGGGTTATAAGAACGCCAGCACTTGATGGTCTCCGGCCCGATCTTGATATAGCCCGGGTCGTAGAACATGTCGTTTTCCTTGACCACGCCTTCTTCCAGCGCCGCAGACATGGTGATGATCTTGAAGGTGGAGCCGGGCTCGTAGGTGTCCGTCACCGCCCGGTTGCGGTAAGCCGAGACCTCGTAATCGCCGTAATTATTGGGATCAAAGCCGGGCGCATTGGCCATCGCCAGTATCTCGGCGGTCTTCGGCCGCATCACCACAATGGTGGCGGAAGTGGGGCTGACTTCGCTTTCCATCAGATCGGCCAGCGTCTGTTCCGCCATATACTGGATGGTGGAATCCAGAGTCAGCACCACGGTGTTGCCGTCTTCCGGCGCGATATATTCATGTGTGGCCTGCGGCAGCTGGTTGCCGCGCCCGTCGTATTCGATCAGGATGCTGCCGTCCGTCCCGGACAATGTTTTGTCCAGGGATTTTTCCAGGCCGTCCAGACCCTGATTATCGACGCCGGCAAAACCCAGGATCTGCCCCGCCAACATGCCGCCCGGATAATAACGCTCCGTTTCCTGCGTAAGATAAATGCCCGGGAGCTGCTTTTCTTCCACCTGCAGAGCCACTTCGTGCTCCACGCCCCGGGCGATCCAGACAAATGCGTTATCTTTATTCAGCTTCTCATAAACGGAATCATAAGAAAGACCCAGCAGATCTGCGAGGGTCCTGGCAACTTCCGACGCTTCTTCCGAACCGTCGATCTCTGAAGGTGTTGCGTAAAAAGAATCTGTGCTGACACTGGTCGCCAGCACATTTCCGTTGCAATCCAAAATATCGCCGCGGGCAGCGGCGACCTTTACCTCACGCAGGCGCATCTGTTCCGCCTGCAGCTGCAGTTTTTCCCCCTGGATGAACTGCAAAAAAGCCAGCCGTCCGAGCAGAAGCAGAAAAAGGACGGCAAAAAGGGCGCAAAAAGCGGCGATACTGTGGCGCATATCTCGTTTGATTGTTTTCATGCGTATCACCTCCGGGGAAGCGCCTCTTCCTACACGGAGGCCTTAATTGAACAGGCTACCTACAGCAGCAAGTATCCGGTTCTCCGTGCTCCCCGGCAGTTCCGTTTCGGGCAGTGTTTCTTCTTCAGCGGCTGCCGGCGCACCCAGCGCTACATAAAGGATATCCCCTTCCGCCGGCCGTATCATTCCCAATTCGTTCTCGGCAAATGTTTCTATACGCTCCAGGGAGCCGAGAGAAGCCAGCTGATAGCCCAGGCGTTCGTTTTCTCCCTCGATGGTCGCGATCTCCGTTTTCAGCGAATTGATCTCATAAGCGGTCCTGGCGATGGCCGAACTCATGCCCACAAAAAGCAGCGCGACTGCCAGGCAAAGGACGACAGCACCGATCATCACGGCATGCATCGCACGCCGCAGGCGCCGTTCTTCCAGCTCACGGATGCGAGCCTTGGAAAGGGACTCTTTTGGATTCTGTTTGCGGGAAACTTCTGTTTCCAATCTCCGTGCTACTTGCAAACTATGTCACCCTCCCGTCTTCTAGAACTTTTCCGCCGTCCGCAGTTTGGCGCTGCGGGAACGGGGGTTGGCTGCCAACTCTTCTGCGCCGGCAACGACCGGCTTCCTCCCGATCAGCTTGACGACCGCCTTGCCGCCGCAGACACAGACCGGGAATTCCGGCGGACAGGTGCAGGCGGTAGACAATCTTTTGAACTCCTCTTTTACGATACGGTCTTCCAAAGAGTGAAAGGTAATGATGCATATCCTGCCGCCAGGCGCAAGACGGTCCACTGCCGCCCGCAGACCCTCTCGCAGCACGTTCAGCTCATCATTGACGGCGATGCGGATGGCCTGGAAACTGCGCTTGGCCGGATGCTGTCCGGCTTCCCGGGCGCCGGCCGGGATGGCCGCCTTGATCACAGAGACCAGTTCCCCGGTCGTCTGCAGGGGCGCTTCCTGCCGCCGCTCGACGATAAATTTGGCGATGCGTTTCGCCCACTTTTCCTCGCCGTATTCATAGAGGATGCGGGCGAGCTCTTCTTCCGGGCAGCTGGCCAAGAGCTCCGCTGCCGTCATTCCCGCGCCGTTGCGGTCCATCTTCATGTTCAGCGGCGCGTCCTGCATATAAGAGAAGCCGCGCTCGGCTTCATCGAGCTGATAAGAAGAAACGCCGATGTCAAAAAGCACGCCGTCCAGCTTGTCCACGCCCAGTTCGTCCAGGACCTCAGCCAAGTGGGAAAAATTGGCCTTGACGATCTGCACACGGCTGCCATAAGGCGCCAGGCGTTTGCGTCCGGCAGCCAGGGCATCGTCATCCTGGTCCAGCGCCACCAGACGTCCGTCCGGCGAGCTGCGGCGCAGGATCTCTTCAGAATGCCCCGCCGCGCCCATCGTGCAATCCAGATAGACGCCGCCGGGATGCACATTCAGCTTTTCCATGCATTCTTCCAAAAGAACAGGCGTGTGCGAGAATTCTCTCAAAGCAAAGCGCCTCCGTTTTCCTTCCCGGCGCGGCAGAACTGCCGCCGATCAAAAGAGCATAAAGTCATCCAGTTTTTCCGCGATCTCTTCATAGGAGGCATTTGCCGTTTCCGTATAGGCCTGCCACTTGTCTTCCGACCAGATCTCCACACGGCTGGAGACCCCCGTGACGACCACGTCTTTTTCGATGCCGGCATGCTTGCGCAGATAAGCCGGCAGCAGGACACGTCCCTGCTTGTCCAGCTCCAGCTCGGCAGCGCCGGAAAGGAACATGCGCGTGAAGGCACGCACGTCCGCTTTGGTGAAGGGCAGCGTCCGCATGGTCTCCGTCAGGCGCTCCCATTCGCTCGTGGCATAAACAAAGAGACAATTATCCAGACCGCGCGTGACCGTAAAGCGCGGCCCCAGCTCCTCGCGAAAACGAGCCGGAACGATAAGGCGACCCTTATTATCCAACGAATGATGATATTCTCCCATGAACATTCGGCTCGCCTCCTTTTCGAAATAGTCTCCACTTTCTACCACTTTACTCTACTTTACACCACAATTTCGTTTCGCGCAAGTCATTTCCTGCTTAAAACGCAAAAAAAATCCGGTGAAATTTTTCACCGGATCCGATCAGGCTATTATATTGGAAGAGAATAGCCCGGTTTTTCTTGTTATTCAGCGCTTTTTGCGCCAAAAATAAAGAACGCACAAAAAAAGAACGATGAGAAGCAAAATACAGGAGAGATCGGTCAGCATACGGAAGAGGGAAAGCGCGCCCATGCTGGCCAAAGTCATGATGGCGCCGGCAATGATCACGCCGAGCGGGATCATCACGGCGGTATGCAGCTTGCTGATGCCGAAAAGATAGGCAAGCAGGCAGCCCGTCCAGGCACCCGTCCCCGGCAGCGGGATGGCGACAAAGAGCAAAAGCCCCAGAGCGCCATAGCGCTCCACCTGCTGCCCGCGCGCCCGCGTCCTTTCCACCAGGCGGCAGAGCGGCTGCCAGCGATAAAGAAAACGAAAGACCAGCGGCAGGAGCGGGATGAGAAAGAGCAGCGGCAGGACATTGCCCAGCACCGCCAAAAGAAAGACCTGCAGCGGCGGCTTTTCCAGCACCGCGATGCCCAGCGGCACCGTTGCCCGCAGTTCTGTGACCGGCAGCATGGAAAGCAGGAATATCTCCCACTGCCATGGGAAAACGCTGAACAGTTCGATCAAGCGTTCCTGCACAGACCCAACTCCTTTCTTCCGATATCCTTCTGCATCTTACGCGCCGGGGCCGCGGATGATGCACCCTCAACGACGGTAAGACACCAAAGCGCCGGAATGGCGCAGCGCGATGTTCAAAAAGGACCACCGCCGGAGCGACAGTCCTTTATCTGCAGATCATCTCCCAAAAAACTGCCTTGTTGCTATCCACGCTCAGGCGCAGAAGAACTCCGTCTGCACGGCAGCCCCGGACTCGTGTTCATGTTCGTGTTCATGCCCGCCATTGCCCAAATTGACCTTGCGGCCAAAATTCGCATAAACCGCGACCAGACTGATGATCAGCAAAATGACCACGATGATCATCGGGATCTTCCATTTGTGTTTGCTGTTGCGAATGCTTTGAATGCTCACAATTTTTCCTCCTGCTGTTCGATAATGAAAACGCCGCAGCGTTCTGCTTCCGTTTAATCATATAGAATTTTTTTCGTAGTGTCAATGGCAAGTCTCGTTTCTTGCCTAATTCCCGCCGCAATGCCCATGATAAGGACAGGCAGCCGCCCCCTCGCAAGCGGAAAAACAGCTGGCGCCGGAGGTGTTCACCTGCACGCTGGGAAAGGTGCGCTCTTTCTCGCTGCTGCCGCACTGCGGGCAACACTGCGCCGGCACTTCCGCCCAGGCACAACGGACCTCAAATTCCGCCCCGCAATCCCGGCAGCGAAACGAATAACGGCTCATCTTGTCTTTTCTCCTTTCTCACGACCTGCTTTGCTCAATTCATGCCGGCAGCACTGCCCGGCAGCATGCCCAATTCCAAAAGCTCCTGCACACAGCCCTGCACATCCAGGATCATGCGGCTGAGCCGGGCTTCCGCATCCAGATATGCGCCCAGCAAGGGGTGCTCGTGCATGCCTTCATAAGTGTTGTGCAGCTCCTGCCGCGCAGCTTCCGCATCGCCGCCCATGGATTCCGCAAACTCCAGCGCGATCTGCTTCTGCCGGAACTCGCCCAGCAGCGCCACGCCTTCTTTATCCTTTTCCAAGCGCGAACGCATCTCGATATAGAGCAGGTATTCCCGGCTTTCTGCGATCAACCTGGCCAGTTCCCGTCCCTTTTCCATGATCTTCGGATCTGCCATATGGCCTCCCTCCGTTCTCAAATATCCACAAGGATCCGCTGCCGGCGGCAGAAAGTCGCCAGCTTGCGATAGCCCACCTGATAAGCCATCTGACGTGCTTCCGCTAGATCCCGGCCAACATCCTCTGCCTGATGCGCGTCCGAGCTGAGCGTGATGGGGATATCATAGCGATACAGCTCTTCCAAGAGCTCGCGGCTGGGATAAAACTCAGCCACCGGTTTATAGCGGCCGTTGGTGTTGATCTCCGCCGCCACATCCGCCTTCGCCAGCACCTGCATCAGACCGCCGCAAAGCGCCCCGACCTTTCCCTTCGGCCGATAGCCAAAGACCTTGATCAGGTCCAGATGGCCCATCAGCTGATAGAGCCCCGTCTCTGCCGCATCCTGAACCAAAGCAAAATATGCCCGGTAAGCCTCGTCGATATCCCGCCCCTCATACATATGCCGATAATCCGGGTGGTCAAAGGGCCAATCTCCGATATTATGCACAGAACCGATGACATAATCATAGTCCCGGGCGGCAACGATACGCCGGATTTCCGGCAAACGGGCAGGATCGTGATCGATCTCCACGCCAAACGAGACCTGCAGCTGCGGATACTTTTCCCGCAGCGGCAAAAGCAGGCCCGGATCGCGCTCCGCTTCATACCAGTCGTGATCCGCCAGGCCCAGATAAGACAGCCCGGCCCGGACAGCAGACTGCAGGAAAGGCTCCACGGTGTCCGGGGCCCAGGCCCGCTCGCCGTGCGCCATCACATGCGTATGATAATCCATCAACATCCCATTGTCCTCCACTGGTCAGGAAAAACAACGCCAGAGAGGTTTCCCTCTCTGGCGTGACTTCACATTTACCGGGAAAGCGCCTTCTCTTAGGCCTGAGGGGCTTCTGCCGGAGCTTCCGCAGGCGCTTCCGCCGCAGCAGCTTCCGCTTCCGCTGCCGCAGCAGCCGCAGCAGCCTCCGCTTCAGCCTTCGCCTGTTCCGCCGCGATGCGCGCTTCTTCTTCTGCTTTCCGTTTTGCTTCTTTTTCTTCTTCTCTGCGGGTGCGGGCAGCCGCGATCTTTTCTTCGATCGCCGCTTTTTCCGCTTCTTCATTCTTCTTCAGCAGATCGACCATCAGCTTCTTGTTATCCACGAAGCTCTTGCCCATGTAAAGATCGCCGGGTTCCGCACCGAAGGCGATCCCCATCAACTGCGTGAAGAAATAGACCGGGATATGGAAATTGGTGCCGTAGATCTTGTTGACTTCCTTCTGGCGCATATCCAGGTTGAGCGCGCAGAGCGGGCAGGCGGTGGCAAAGCAGTCCGCACCGTTGGCCGCAGCATTGCGCAGGATCTCATAAACCAGGAAGCGGCCGATCTTCGGGTTGGTCACCTGATGACCGGCGCCGCAGCATTCCGCCTTGTAGGCCCATTCAACGGGTTCCGCACCGCAGATCCGCATCAGTTCGTCCATGCTGGTGGGATCATTGATGTCGTCAAACTGGCAGAGCTCCGCCGGGCGAACAAGCAGGCAGCCGTAGTAGCAAGCGACCTTCAGGCCAGTCAGTTTGCGTTTCACCTGATAGTCGATCTCTTTTTTCGGCAGCTTGGAGATGATCTCCAAGAGGCTGTAAACTTCGTTTTTCCCTTCATAGGGACGTTCGATGATGCCCGTGATGCGTTCCTTGACTTCCGGGGAATCCAGCATCGCTTTTCTCGCTGCTTTCATCCGCTGATAGCAAGCCGCACAGGGGACCGCGATGTCGCAGCCGACCTTTTCTTCCGCGATGGCCAGGTTGCGGGCCGGGAAGGCAAGCGCCATGTTGGGGTCGGAAAGGTGACCGGCGCCGCAGCAGTTCCAGTCCGGGATCTCTACTGCTTCGATGTCCAGGCGCTTCATGACATACTGGCCGGAGATTTCGAATTCTTTACCGGTGCTTTCTGCAGAACAACCGGGATAGTATGCGAATTTCACTTAGACTCCTCCTTCGCGATCTGCTGGCATTTAGCAACGATCTTGCGGATTTCGGCCGTACCTTTGACTTTATCCGGAAGCGGCCAGGTCTTCCCATTCAGCACCAGAGTCGGGGCCGTGCCCATATCCTGGAGGAAATGACCGGTCTTGAGGTTGAAGAAAGCGGCCAGCAGGGCCTCGTTGTTGCGGCCAAAGTTTTTCAGGTTCATCAGATAGGTGTTGTTGAACGCCTTCGCTTCCTTGCTGTTGATGTGACCGGACTTGATCCCCTCGTGCTTGATGGTTTCCATCAGGCGGGGAAGGTCGACATTATGCGGGCAGCGGGAAACGCAGGTGCTGCATTCCGCGCAGAGCCACGGCGCCTTGCTCTTCAGGACTTCATCCCAAAGACCAACTTTCAGAAAGTGAATCACTTCTCGAGGCTGGATATCCATGGCAAAGGCCACGGGGCAGCCGGCAGAACATTTACCGCACTGATAACATTCGCAAAGACGAACGCCGGATTCCGCTTCAACCGCTTTGATCTTATCTCTGGTCTTCGCCGGATCCAGAACCAGTTCACTAGATTTACTCATATGCTCCGCTTCCCTCCTTGTTATATAAAAGAATAACAAAATTGATAATAACAACCGGACTATGGCGTCAACCGGACAAAGCTTTGACCAAGCAAAAAGAAGAAAAACGCAGCTTGGACTCCTGCCGGCACGCATAATCCACACCGATTCCTCTATAACTTCTATATCAATGGGTAAATTCCTGCTCCCGTTTCGACAAAATCACAGGAATCAAGCAGAATTTCCCGCATCTTTACCGTGCCTTCGCCCCCAAAGCAGCCGGGCCAGCCAGGGGTAGCGGACCGCCACCGCGCTTTCCGGACAAAGCTCGTGACAGCACCAGCAGCGGATGCAGCGGTCGAGATCGACCTCCGGCAGCTTTTCGCCCATCTCCAGCGCCTTTGCCGGGCAGACGCGCGCGCAGATGCCGCAGCTTTTGCAGCGTTTTTTGTCATAGACCGGATAGGGCGTGCTGTGGCGCTGCAGCATTTTTTCCAGAAAAGCCGGTACGCGGCCGCCGACAAAATTCACCGCATCCATCGTCTTCGGCGGCCGGAAATCCGCCACCCGCAGCGCTGCCGGCGCCACGCCCAGAACGCGGATATCCTCCGCCGCCGGCCGCAGGCCGCGCTCCGCCGCCAAACGCAGCATGGGCACATCCGCCTCGGGAAAACCGATCAGGTCCGCCGCCACCCGGTCGACCGCATAAGGATTGGTCCCGGCCAGGATGCTGCCCAAAAAGCGGGGCTCGCCGGCGGAAGGGCCGTCCCCCTCCATGCCGACGACAGCGTCCAGGATGGAGATAGCCGGATGCATCAGCTCGCAGATGTCCAGCAAAAGATGGGCAAAGTCCTCATAGTCCGGCATCAGCATATGGAACTCCGCTTTTTTCATCCCCGGTACACAGCCGAAAATATTTTTGGCACAAGCCGTCATCACTGTCATACTATGCGCTTTCAGCTTGCCTATGCTCACCAAATAATCCGCCTCGCGCATGGCGCGGACGATGGGGACGCTGCGGACGCGCAGGCCTTCCGGGCAGGCACAGTCCACAACGCTGCAGTCGTAGTTCAGCGCGCAGCCGCAGGCCTCCGCCACCGCCGTCATCCCACAGGCTGCATAGACCTCCCGCAGCCGCGCCGGCAGCATGGGACCGCCGGGGCTGTCGCCCAAAATAACACGGGCGCCGCGGGCCTGAAAAAAACGTGCAGCGGCCAACGCCACCTGCGGGTGGGTCGTGACCGCCGCCTCCGGCTTCCGCCTCATCAGCAGATTCACTTTCAGGAACACGCTTTTCCCGGCAAAATCCATCTCGCCGAGCTCCGGCAGAGAAAGGAGCGCAGCAGAAAGCGCCTGCTCCACCTGCGCTTCCTCATAAGCACCACAATGGGCAAGCGCCACTGTTGTCATCGTTCTCCTCCATCCGCCCCTGCGGCATCAAAGCAAGATCACGGCAAAGGCGCTCCCTCTGCCGCCGGCTCCGTCTTTTCTTCCGTGAGCAGAGCCGTGAAAGCATCCAGACCGCCGCTCTTCACCTGAGCAGAGCCCTCTGCTTCCTCCAGCACAAAGAGCTGCATCCCCAAAGAGAGCGCAGCTTTTTCTTCTTCCGCGCTGTGGCAGACCAGCAGACATTCCTCCGGCTGGCGCCCCAGACGACCGATGATCTCCTGCATAAACTCCACGTCCGCACGGGCGTTATGCATATTCTCCATCCCGCAGATCATCGCGATGCGGGCAGGATCCAGATCCAGGCAGCGCAGACGCTGTTCCGCCGCCGTCTGCGGCAGGAACGCATCGCCGACGACGACCGTTTCCACGCCGTAATACAGCGCCTTTTCCAGCATGGCGCGCAGCAGCGGCTGATCCGGCATCTGGGCGCGCAACCCGGAAAATTCCTCGTCAAAATAAGCACGGAACAGTTTCCAGAAGGCCGCGCCATCCAGACCGAAACTGCGTGCGAACTGATCGGTGAACACTTCCTGATTGCTGAAATTCGGGCTGGCATGATTGGCCACGAACTGCAGACACTTTTCTACAGTGGGCGCAAAAAGCTCTTCCGGCACGGCCGCGCTCATGTGTTTGGCCAGGGCGGTCATCAGGCGCCGGTGCAATTTTTCCGATTCCTGCTTGCCTAAATCGCAATTCAGGTCAAAAATAACGGTCTTAAACATACAAACTCCTTCTCACGCTTTGATGAAACGCCTTTATCTTACTTGATTTGCTAAAAAAAAGCAAGCATAATTCCACGAAGAAAGGCGACACCAGGCGCCTGCTATTCTTCCGCCGCCAGAGCCAGCAATTCTTCCTTGCTGAACAGATAGCGTTTGCGGCAGAAACGACAGAGCACTTCCGCGTCTTCATCATGTTCTGCCAGCTGCAGAAGATCTTTTTTGCCCAGGAGACGCAGTGCCGAGGCAAAACGATCCCGACTGCAGTCACACTGATATGCTACCGGCCGTTTTTCCCAAACGTCGTGTTCGATCCCCTGCAGGAGCTGCGCTTCGATGGCCGCGCAGCCGCCGTCCCGGATAAGACCGCTGACCGAGGGCATCGCGCGCACATTCGCTTCCAGCTTTGCCAAAGTCTCTTCATCCGCCTGCGGCAGCAGCTGAGCGATATAGCTGCCGCCGGCCAGGACGCTCCAGTCCCGATCCACCAGCACACCCAGACCGACCGCAGAAGGCGTCTGCTCGGATTCCAGGTAATACTGCGCCAGGTCATCACCGATCTCACCGGAGACCAGCGCCACCGTACCCACATAGGGTTCCTTCAGACCCATATCGCGAATAACGGAAAGCACGCCCAGGTGACCGACCGCCGCCCCCACATCCAGATGCCCCGGCGAACGCTCCGGCAGATCGATCTGCGGATGCTCCGCATAAGCACGGACGTTCCCGGAGGCGTCCGCCGCCACGATCATGCTGCCCAGAGGGCCGTTGCCGTCCGTGCGCAGCGTCAGCTTGTCTTCGCCCTTCAGATTCAGTCCCATCATCACACCGGCCGTCGAAAGGCGCCCCATAGCCGCCGTAGCCACCGGCGTGCTCTCATGGATGCGCATCAGTTCCCGGCAGATCCCTGTCGTATCGGCGATCCAAAAACGGATGCTGCCGTCTTTACTGGTCCCGCGCCAGCATGCATCTCCCATCCCGCACCTCTTTCTCTATATCAAAATCCCGGGCATGGCCCGGGATTTTGCAATCTTAGTTGACAAACTGCTTATTCGCTCGCCGCTGCCGCTTTGTTCAGATCCGCCATCAGCGCCGGGACGTCCATCCCATGCGCCATAGCCCCCTGTTCGATGTTTTCGAAATGCGCCATCGCGCAACCGAGGCAGCCCATGCCATAAGCCATGAAAACATCTACGGTCTTCGGCCATTTTTCCACGACTTCCATGATCGACATTTCTTTGGTGATCAGTTCCATTTCAACACCTCCTCACATGCACTATGCCTAGTATATCCTGTCCGCGTGCTTTTGTAAACAAAAAAGATGTCGAAATTCGACAAAAAAGCGGCGGCTGCCGCAAAGACGCAGCCAGCCGCCGCTTTGTCCGGCCAAACGCCCGCCGACCTCAGCCCCGGATAAACAGCTCCGAAAGGCTGCGATAGACATCTGCATCGAGCTGACGGATGATGCGGCCCTCGTCCGGACGATAGGAATCGATGAGATAGCACGCGCCATCCTGCACAAAGACAAGGCAGCGGATCATATCCTCATGCAGGACAAGGTCCTCGCGCACACGATATTCGATAATGATCTCGAAGCCGTCTTTGAAATCATAACCGCCGGAGCCGTCCGGGCGCCCGTAGATATCATGATCCGTATCCAGGTAAGGCGCAGCGTCGATGGCACCCAGCAGCTGCAGCAGCATATCCTCATCCGAAAGCGCCAAAACATCCACTGTGTGATTGTCAACGATCTTGACCACGCTGACTCGCTCCGGCAAAAATACCACTTCCGCCCCTTCGGAAAGATTATCGTACTGCGGCACGAGATAGAAAAGCGTCGGATTATAGGCCACGATGCTCGTCTCGCAAGGGAGCCGCCTGCCATCCAGCCGGACACTGAGCCGCGGGTCTCTGGCAGATGTGTTCTGCAGGCAGATCAAGTGGCCGCTGCCGCTCACGCTTTGCAGATCCAAGACCAACGTGTCGGAGAACAGACCGTTGCGGACAGCAAGACTGCCGTCCCCGCCAGCATGCGGGACGTAAACGAGGAAGAAATGTTCGTCCCGGTCATGATCATAGCGCAGCGCATATGCCCGCTCCGCCTGCGGATCGATGCCGTCCAGCCAGGCCTGCACATTCGCGCAGATCGTTTTGTTCTCCTGCTCGAGCGCGTATTCGGCAAGCGTCAGTTCACGGATGCTGCAGGAACTGCCGTGCGCATACAAGGACGACATGGCAAGCAACAAGCCGGCAGCAAGAAGCGGGATAATGATGATGGCGAGCAATATCTTCCCCAAGGCAGCATCCCGCCTGGGCTCCGGACACTGCACATCGTCCTGCCGTTCGGGCAGCGGCGAGGCACAATGGGGACAGACCCGCCAATCCACTTCGACCGGGACCTTGCAGCTCGGGCAGGACAAACGCAGCTTTGTCCCGCAATTCGGGCAGACGGCAAATTGCGCCTTGACCGCGCTGCCGCAGCCGGGACAAAGCAGGTCCGAATCGTTCCTCCGCAGCAGCAGATAAATGATAAAGCCAATCAAGGAAGGCGCGAACACGGCGATCAGCGTCCAAAGGACGGCATTCATCCCGCGGCGGCTGGCGTCTTGATAGACATAAACGCCGATCAGTATCGGTATGATCAGCACGATCACAAAAACCGGGATTAGAGCAAAAGCAAGATTCATCGTGCATCCTCTCCTTTCCGGGCAAAAAGCACAGCGACAGAAGCGCCGCCAAGCACAGAAACGAACACATAAGCCAGGCAGAACAACGCAAGCAGTGGATAGCGAGCTCCGAAGCGCGCGCCGAAAAGCAAGGCAAGAAGCTGGAGCAAAAGCGCGGAAACAGCGATCATCATGCTTTCCCGCCGCTGCCGCCGCCGCGCCAGCTTTTCCGCCAGTATCGCTTCCGTCAGCAGCGGCGGCGTTTCTCGTTCAAAATCATAGATCTTCTTCATCAGCCAGCGCCTCCTTCAATAAACTTCTCGCCTTGCTCAGACGGGATTTCACTGTTCCCGTCGGGATATCCAGCAGCTCGGCCGTCGCCTTGATGTCCATATCCGCAAAATAATACAGGACGACGGCGAGGCGGAGCTTCATCGGCAGGCGGCGGACCGCATCATACAGCGGCAGATAGTCCTCCCTTTCCGGCGCCGGGGCCGTCCGGATGAGCCTCTCTTTTTTCTCCGCATCGGAAAGATCCAGGATCGGGCTTCTTGCCAGCCGCCGCAGGGCGTTGCGGTATGTATTGACGCAGATCCTGGCCAGCCACGGCTCGAACGACCGCGAAGCGTCATAACGGGAAAGGTTTGCAATCACCTTCAGCCAGGTCTCCTGATAGAGGTCCTCCGCTTCAAGAGGGTTTTTGCACAGGGCCAGGCAAAGCCCATACAATCGTCTGCCGTACTCTTGGATGTATCGGTCGATCAATGCCGCACCCCCTTCCCTTTATCCATACAACTCATGATAGCATCCGGTTCACACACATGAAAAACGCTTTGACAGAAAGGGATACCACGAGCGGACAAAGCCGCTTTTGGGCACAAAAAAGCGGGGAACGGTCAGGACAAGACCGACTGTTTCCCCGCATCGTCTTTCTCCAACACAAAAAACGACCCGCCTGATCACCCCTTTGGGAGCAAACGAGCGGGTCGTTTCGATCTCGATTATTTGCTTTTCTTTATCCGCGGCAAGACCGGATCAGACCAGTCCCTGCGCCAGCATGGCGTCGGAAACGCGGATGAACGCGGCGACATTGGCGCCCTTGACATAGTTGGTGTAGCCCTTGCTGCGGCCGTATTCCACGCACTGAGCATGGATGTGCGACATCACGCCCTGCAGCTTGGCGTCCACTTCTTCACCCGTCCAGTAACGGCGGTTGCCGTTCTGCGCCATTTCGAAACCGGAGACCGCCACCCCGCCGGCATTGGAAGCCTTGCCGGGGGAATAGAGCAGATGATTGCTCAGGAAGCATTCGATGGCTTCCGGCGTGCAGGACATATTGGAAACTTCCGTCACGCACTTGCAGCCGTTTTTCACCAGGGTCTTGGCATCTTCCACGTCGATTTCGTTCTGCGTGGCCGTCGGCATCGCGATATCGCAGGGGACTTCCCACGGACGGCGGCCGGCCACCCATTTCAGACCGAACTGTTCCGCGTAAACGCGGGCCGGCTGACGGTAGAGCACCCAGAGATCACGCAGGAATTCCAGCTTGTCGCCGGCAATGCCTTCCGGATCGTAAACATAGCCGTATTCATCAGCGATGGTGACGACCTTGCCGCCCAGCTGATTGATCTTATCAATGGTATAGGTACCGGCGTTGCCGTAACCGGAAACGGTGACCGTCTTGCCTTCAAAGTCTTCGCCGATGCTGCGCAGCATTTCTTCCGTGAAATAGACTGCGCCGTAACCGGTCGCTTCCGGGCGCAGCATGGAGCCGCCCCAGCCATAGCCACGGCCGGTAAGCACGCCGGCAGAGTGGTTCGCCATCTTGCGATACATGCCGAACATATAGCCGATCTCACGGCCGCCGACGCCGATGTCACCGCCCGGCACGTCGGTATCCATGCCGATATGACGATGCAATTCCGACATAAAGGCCTGGCAGAAACGCATCACTTCGTCTTCGGACTTGCCGACCGGGTCGAAGTTGGAACCGCCCTTGGCGACGCCCAGCGGCATGTTGGTCAGGCTGTTTTTCAGCGTCTGTTCAAAGGCCAGGAATTTCAGGATGCTCAGATTGACGGAGCGATGGAAACGCAGGCCGCCTTTATAGGGCCCGAGCGCGCTGTTCATCTGCACGCGGTAGCCGCGATTGATATGCACTTGCCCGTCATCATCCATCCAGGGGATGCGGAAAATGATGATGCGTTCCGGCTCGACCAGGCGTTCCAGCACTTTGTATTTTTCATATTTTTCCGTATTGTGCGTATTAATATACGGGATCACATAAGTGGCGACCTCGCGAACCGCCTGATGGAATTCCGCCTGCTCTGCTGTATGAGCGATTACCCCTTCCATGAATTTTTCCAGATAGATCGTCATAGAATCGCCTCCCTGCCCTGCATTGCGCAAGCAGATTTCTGGAATAACCGGCCGTCGCAATGTCAGCACTAATAATTTGTTAATATTAGCACAGGATCTTCGTTTTGTCTAGAGGGTAAATGAAAAATTTTTCATTATTCTTTTCCTCATTCGGAGACGGTCCCGCAACAAACTCATTTCACCACAACGTTTTTCTCCCCGAATCTTTCCCGCAGCTCCCCGATGACCTCCTCACCCAGGGCAACGCTGCATTCCCCGCTCATGGGGCCATAGCGCTGTTCCTCCGTGAAGAAAGGCACCAGCGGCGTATCGCCCGGATAACGGGCGCAGATGCGCCGCGCCTCCTCCAGCGGCAGCGGGTCCTCCTCGCGCTGCAGGCGCAGATAGATGCGGGCCGCCGGCTGCACCGTGTCCACGATGAGCTGCGCGCCGTTGCGGAAGTCCAGCTTGCCGTCCACCAACAGCACGCGGTCCGGCTGCAGCTGGGCACGGATGGCGGCAAAGGCACGCGGGAAAGCTACGCAGCGGATCTGGCCGCTGTCGTCTTCCAGCGTCCAGCTGGCCATGGGCTCGCCCTTTTTGGTCAGCATGGAGCGGAAATTGCCCACCAGGCCGCCGACACGCAAAGACGCGCTCTCCGCCAGCGCCTCCGCCTCTTCCACCGGCACAGCGCCGCGCTGACGCATATAGGGAAGATACGGCGTGAGCGGATGCCCGCTGATGAAGAAACCCAGCATCTCTTTTTCCATATTCAGTTTTTCCCGGAAAGAGAACTCCGGCAGATCCGGCAATTCCACTTCCGGTTTGGCGGAAACGCTCTCGTCGACGCCGAAATCGAAGAGCGTGGTCTGCGGAGATTCTTTGTCCTGCTGATACTTGCGGCAGGCCTCCATCAGCCGGTCCATCACCGCCAGCATCTGTGCCCGGCGGGCGCCCAAAGAATCCAGCGCCCCGCAGCGAATGAGGCTTTCCAGCATCTTTTTGTTGATCGGCACACGGATGCAAAGATCGGCCAGCGAGCTGAAGGGGCCGTTTGCTTCCCGCTCGCGCAGCAGCTCCCGCGCCATCTCCACGCCCACGTTGCGCACTGCGCCCAGGCCGAAGCGGAGGTTCCCGTTCACCACGTTGAATTTTTCCGCGCTCTCATTTACGACCGGCGGCAATAACTCGATGCCCATCTGCTTGCACTGCTCGATATACTTCGGCACCTTGTCCGCCGTATCCATCACGGAGGTCATGGTCGCCGCCATGAATTCCGCCGGATAATTGGCCTTCAGCCAGGCAGTGCGATAGGTGACCATAGCATAAGCGGCACTGTGGCTTTTGTTGAAGCCGTATTCACCGAATTTTTTCAGCAGCTCAAAG
>JAEEGL016820877.1_pt1 | contig 22744 bp, 26 predicted proteins | sample 9134231 | NCBI WGS metagenome assembly JAEEGL01 (sample SAMN16246548, study PRJNA631951) | gut metagenome | biome: gut microbiome; feature: rumen; material: fiber-attached | host: Bos | place: Iran: Karaj | collected 2018-10 | reverse complement strand
TAGAAGTTAGAATAACTAATTATAGAGTATTCTTTATTTAAAGCATTTTCAATTATTTTACTAAATTCATGATCTTCATATATAGTATCAGAATGTATATCATCTAATACTTCTTTTTCTGCTAAAACAAGTTTATGTCCATATTTTCTTTTAAATATATGATCATCTTCCTCATCGCTACTTCTTTTAAAGTAAGATATTATATAGTCTTTGATCATATATTTATATTCATGTTTATTAGCGTTACTTAAAAGAGCATAGAATGTTTTATAAATATCATTATCAAAGAAATCTATATATTCAAAATCTTTCTTTATATTATTTAATTTATCTAGTATTGCTTGATTATTTTCTATTAATATATCTGTTATTTCTCTTATTCTAACAGCTTTATCTTTCTTATTTTCATATTCTTTATAAGAATCTAATAAGTTTTCAAGCTCAATTAAACCGTTTATATAGTTATCTTTATTAAAATCTACTTTTTTCTCCATATAATAAAACTCCCATTCGAGAAAATATTATAACATATAAATAAAATAATGAAAATATTAATATTTTGTGTTAATATATGGCCGTAGAGGTGTTACTATGGAAGATACTATATGTGCTATTTCAACTGCATTGGGAGTTGGTGCTATATCTATTGTTAGAGTAAGTGGGAAAGATGCAATAGATATTGTTTCTAAGATATATAGGGGAGTAGATTTAAAGAAAGTTAATAGTCATACAATTAATTATGGCTTTATATATGATAAAGATGAAAAGATAGATGAAGTATTAGTAAGTGTTATGTTAGCTCCTAAAACATATACTACTGAAGATATTATTGAAATTAATTCTCATGGTGGAATTAGTACTACTAATAAAATATTAGAGTTATTACTAGAAAATGGTTGTAGACTAGCTGAACCTGGTGAATTTACAAAAAGAGCATTTTTAAATGGAAGAATAGATTTAACACAAGCTGAAAGTGTTAATGATTTAATAAACGCTAAAAATGATGTAGCAAGATCTTTAGCACTTAGTAATCTAGGGGGTAATTTATCTAAAAGTATTAAAGATATTAGAGAAGATATAGTTAAAATACTTGCAAATATTGAGGTTAATATTGATTATCCTGAATATGAAGATATAGAAGAAGTTACTAAAGATAATTTATTACCTGAATTAGATAAAATTAAGAATAAAATTGATACTATATTAAAGGATTCTAAGAATGGTAAGTTAATTAAAGAAGGTATAAATATTGCTATTGTAGGTAAGCCAAATGTAGGTAAAAGTAGTATATTAAATACATTCTTAGATGAAGATAAAGCTATAGTAACAGAAATAGCAGGTACTACAAGAGATACAGTAGAGGGAACTGTTTCATTAAACGGGTTTATGCTTAATTTTATTGATACAGCAGGAATAAGAGAAACAGAAGATGTAGTAGAAAAAATAGGAGTAGAGAAGAGTTTATATACTATTTCTTTTGCAGATTTAGTAGTTATTGTTCTTAATAATAATGAAGAATTAAGTAATTATGAAAGAGAATTAATTAAAGAAATACCAGAAGAAAAGAGAATTATATTTGTAAATAAGTCTGATTTACCTAATAATTTAAAAGTAGATTATAAGTATGTATTAGGTAATACTCTAACAACAAGAGGAATAGATAAATTAAAAGAAGAAATAATTAATAAATTACATTTAAATGATATATTAACTAAAGATATGACTTATATGTCTAATGTAAGACAAATAGATTTATTAAAGAAAGCTTTAGATAGTATTAATAATGGAATAGATAATTTAAATAAGAAAATGCCAGTTTCAATAGTAGAAATTGATATTAAAAATGCTTGGAATTATTTAGGAGAGATAACTGGTGAAGTATATGAAGATGAATTAATAGATACTTTATTTAGTAATTTCTGCCTTGGAAAGTAGATGATTTTATGTACGATTGTATAGTAGTTGGTGGTGGTCATGCTGGTTGTGAAGCCTCTAATATAGCGGCTTTTATGGGTAAAAAAGTATTACTTATCACTATGAATAAACAAAATATAGCTGATATGCCTTGTAATCCATCTATTGGGGGTACTGCTAAAGGTATTATTGTTAGAGAAATAGATGCTTTAGGTGGACTAATGGGTGTAGTTGCAGATAAATCACATTTTCAAATAAAAATGTTAAATAATTCTAAAGGACCAGCTGTTAGAAGTCTAAGGGCACAAGCAGATAAAAGAGTATATCCTAAAGTAATGTTAGAATATCTAGAAAGTAATCCTAATTTAGAGATTAAAGAAGGATGTGTTGAAGATTTAATAATAGAAAATAATACTTGTAAGGGAGTAATATTAGATAATGGAGAAGAAATACTATCTAAAACAGTTATCTTAACTACAGGTACTTATACAAAAGCTAATATATTAATAGGAAGTAAAAATATTCCTTCTGGTCCTCATGGAGAAAAAAGAAGTAATCATTTAAGTGATAATTTAAAAGAATTAGGATTAGATATAATTAGACTTAAAACTGGTACACCACAAAGAATTAAGAAAGAATCAATAGATTTTAGTAAGATGCATGAAGAATTAGGTGATGATAGATACTGGACATTTAGTCATGATATAGAACCAGAATATGAGATAAATAAACAACAAAAGTGTTATCTTTTATATACTAATAGTAAGACTCATAAGATTATAAATGATCATTTAAATGAATCTGCTATGTATGGAGGATATGCTACTGGAGTAGGACCTAGATATTGTCCATCTATTGAAGATAAAATAGTTAGATTTAGTGATAAAGAAAGACATCAACTATTTTTAGAGCCAGAAAGTATATACTATGATGAATGGTATCTACAAGGTTTTTCTACTAGTATGCCTGAATATGTACAAGAAGAAATGGTTCATTCTTTAGTTGGTTTAGAAAATGCTGTAATATCAAAGTATGCTTATGCTATTGAGTATGATGCTATATCACCACTTCAAATTAATCCTAGTCTAGAAAACAAAGTAATAGAAAACTTATTTACTGCAGGTCAAATAAATGGTACATCAGGCTATGAGGAAGCTGCTGGTCAAGGTATAATGGCAGGCATTAATGCTTCTTTAAAGATAGATAATAAAGATGCCTTAGTGTTAAAAAGAAGTGATGCTTATATAGGAGTATTAATAGATGATTTAGTTACTAAAGGAGTAACAGATCCTTATAGAATGCTTACTAGTAGAGCAGAATTTAGGTTATTACTACGTCATGATAATGCTGATTTAAGACTAAGAGATTATGCTCATGAAGTAGGATCAATAAGTGAAGAAAAATATAATAATTTCTTAAAAAAGAAAGAAGATATTAAGAATTTATATAATTATATTAAAAATAATAGATTAATAATTAATGATTTAGTTAAAGAAGTATTTGATGAATATAATTTAGATATTCCTAAATATAATATGACTTTTGAAGATTTGTTAAAAAGACCAGAAATAACTTTTAATATACTTAACAAAGTTCATGAATTTCCATTTAAAGAAGATATTTTAGAGGAAGTAGAGATTGAAATTAAGTATAGTGGTTATATAGAAAAAGCTTATAAAGAAGCTAAAAAGTTAGAAAAATTAGAAGAAAAAGAAATACCTGAAGATATTGATTATAGTAAAGTACGTAATTTAGCTAGTGAAGCAAGACAAAAATTAAATCTAATTAGGCCTAAAAGTATTGCCCAAGCAACTAGAATAAGTGGAGTAAATCCAGCAGATATAGCTATTTTAGCGGTATATTTAAAAAAGGAATATAACAATGAATAAGAATGAATTAATAAGTGAATTAGAAAAAGTAAATATAGAAGTTACTGAAGATAAGTTAAATAAGTTAGAAATATATAAAGATTTCTTATTAGAATATAATAAACATACTAATTTAACTGCTATTAAAGATGAACAAGATGTTTATTTAAAACATTTTTATGACTCATTAACAATAGCTAAAGTAATAGATTTAAATTGTATAAATAATCTATTAGACGTAGGTTCTGGAGCAGGATTTCCAGGAATGGTTATCAAGATATTTTATCCTAGTATAGATGTTACTTTATTAGATTCAAATAATAAGAAGATAACTTTTTTAAAGGAACTAAGTAATAAATTAGATATTAAAGTTAATTTAGTAAATGAAAGAGTAGAAGAGTATTCTAAGCATCACCTAAATAGTTTTGATATAGTAACATCAAGAGCTGTAGCTAATTTAAGAGTATTATCTGAAATATCACTTCCTTTAGTTAAATTAAATGGATATTTTATTCCAATGAAGGGTAATATTGATATAGAGTTAAAAGAAGCTGAAGATACAATAGAAATAATGAATGGTAAAATAGTTAAAATTGAATCATTTGATTTATATAATAATAATGGTATTAGAAACATATTATTAATAGAAAAAAGTGATTTAACTTATGAGAGTATTTTAAGAAAGTACGATAAAATACTAAAAAACCCATTGAAAAAATAGTTTAAATAAGTTAAAATTAATAATAAGGATAGGGGCTGACGTAGTTTGGATACAAATACGAATATGCAAATTTTAAATGTGCCTATTGAAGATATCATTCCTAATCGTTTTCAACCACGATTAAATTTTGATGAGTCTTCATTACAAGAATTAGCGGCATCAATTAAAGAACATGGGATTATTCAACCCCTAGTTTTAAGACGCCTTGGAGATAAGTATGAAATAATTGCTGGTGAAAGACGTTATAAAGCCTCTAAAATAGCAGGACTTACAAGTGTACCTGCTGTGATTCAAGAAATGGATGATAAAAAGTCTGCTGAAGTTGCGATTGTAGAAAATGTTCAAAGAAAAGATCTATCTGCAATTGAAGAAGCAAAATCTTATAAAGCTTTATTAGATAAAGGATATTTAACACAAGATGAACTAGCAAAGAAGATGGGACTTAGTCAGTCAGCTATTTCTAATAAATTAAGACTTTTATCATTATCTGAAAAAGTTCAAAATGCTTTAATGGAAGGTAAAATTTCTGAAAGGCATGCTAGAAGTTTACTACAATTAAGTGATAGTGAAGAACAAGATAAGTGGTTAAAAACTATTATTGAAGAAAGATTAACAGTTAGAGAATTAGATAAAAGATTAAAAGAAGTAAATAAAAATAATAGTGAACCAGTGAATAATGAATCAGTTAAAGTAGAGGATAATACCATGAATAATAATGTTAATATAATTGATACTAAAGAAGAGAAGATGCCAAATAAATTCTTTAATTTCTTAGAAGATGAAAAAGCTAATATGAGTACAGAAGAAGAAAGTGTAGAGGCACCAGCTTCAGAAGTTAAAGAAACAGTTAGTGATCCAGAGGAAGAAATTGAAATGCTTGATTTTACTGTGCCAACAAAAGAGCGAGCACCTGAAGTAGTAGAAGAAGTAGTTACTCCAGCACCAGAGCCAGTTTTAGAACCAGTACAAGAGGTTGTTGAAGCTTCACCAAAAGAAGAGACTATAAATGAAGTAAAAGAGTTAGATTTATCTTTACCTAATACATTAGTTGATAATTTAGTTAATGAATTAAGAAATAAAGAGTTTAATGTAAGTCTTAGTAAAGAAGATACTAATGAAACTACTAAGTATGTAATAACAATAAATAAAGAAAGCTAAAAGCTTTCTTTTTAATTCTCTTTATTTACTAATATAGAATCATCTTCTATATTAGGTTCACTTCCCTTTATGTAATAATACATTGCAGCTTTTTTACTATCATTAGTAATATCACCAGTTACTGCATCTAAAATAACTCCTACAACATTATCTGATTTCTTATACCAGTTATCATTACATTCTTTCTCAATTTCTTCCATAGTATCAGCCCATATATTTTTACCTATATAACCATATGAATTAGTAAATTCGCTATTATTATCATAACCAATCCAAATTAGTATTAAATCATCTTTATTATATCCCACAGTCCAATAATCTGTACTAGTAGTACCAGTTTTAATAGCGTATTTTCTTGATAATTTAGATGCAATAGTAGAAGCAGTAGCAGAAGTATAATCTTTAAATACACTACTTGTTGTATTAGATAACATTTCATTTAATATATACACATAATTAGGATTTAATACTAATTTCTTTTTATTCTCTTTAGTATATATAACATTACCTTCTTTATCTTCTATCTTTCTAATTAAATATAAATCCTTTTTATATCCACCACTAGCTAAAGTAGCATATCCAGTAGCATAATCAATAATGTTTATTTCTTTTGTACCTAAAGCTAGAGATGGAACTCCTACTAATTCTTCTTTTATTCCAGCTCTTTTAGCTATTTCTGGAAGAGTATCTACTCCTAGAAACAAATTAGTCTTAACAGCATAAATATTATCTGAAAACGCTATTGCAGCAGCCATAGTAATCTCTTTTTCAGCATATTTATTATTATAATTTGTAGGTGAATACACATCTTTATTATTTAAATTAAATGTAGTATATTCACTTTTAAACTTTGATGATGAAGTCATATTATTTTCTAATGCACCATAATATAGAAAAGATTTCATAGTAGATCCTACCTGTCTTTTAGAATCAGTAGCTCTATTATATTGACTCTTCTCATAATTTAATCCCCCAGTTAAAGCTTCTATTTTACCAGTATCAGGATCAACAATAACACTTGTTACCTGTAACCCTAAATCACTATTTAAATTATTAAGAATATTGTTTTCTAGTGAAGTTTGTTTATCAATATCTAAATTAGTATATATCTTTAAACCACCAGTTTCTAATATACTTTTACTAATTCCTAAATTCTGTAATTCTTTATATACTGCATCTTGATAATACATAAGCATTTGTAAATTATTCTCTTTAGATTTACCATATATAGAGATATTGTCATAATTTAAACTATTATAAGTATTTTCATCTATATAATTATTTTGTAATAAAGATTTTGCTACTATCTTAGCTCTTGCTATAGATTCATCTTTGCTAGCTACTGGATTATATTTATTAGGACTTTTAGGAATACCTGCTAGTATAGTAGCTTCTTCTAAAGTTAAATTGTTAACACTTTTATTAAAATAATAAAGACTAGCATTACTAACCCCATAATTACCATTTCCATAGTTAATAGTGTTTAAATAAGCTTCTAATATCTCATCTTTATTATATTGAATCTCCGCTATTACTGTTAAAAAAGCTTCTTCAATCTTTCTTTTCCATGTTTTTCCAAAATCTAAATATAAATTCTTAACTAATTGTTGAGTAATAGTAGATGCCCCTTGTACTATATGACCATTTTCTATATTAATTATAATAGCTTTTCCAATTCTTTTTAAATCAAATCCATGATGATTATAAAACTTCTTATCTTCAATAGATATAACTGAATTAATTAATTTTTTATCTATATCATTAATATTAACCCAACTAGATGTAGAACTCCCCTGATATACTAAATTATCTTTATTATCATATAAATAATATGTACCATTATTAGTTATATTTAATTTAGGTGTTATTAAAGCATAAATATTTATTCCTATATAGCATATAATAAAAGATAAAAATATGAATATTTGTAGTTTTAAGAATATTTTTAAATAACTCACTTGCTTCACCTAAAATTATTATGTAAAGAATTATAAAAATTATGTTGAAATATTATATATACTATGATATATTTTTCTAGACAAATGAGGTGTTTATATAAAAAAGTTAATTAATTGGCAATTAGTTAATAATGATAATGTAGTAATAAATACTAAAGATTATTGTGAAATAATAGATAACATTCTTACATTTATAGAAGATGAATATATTAATAAAATATATTTAGATGAAAGTAAGTATGTTAGAGATAATAAAGATTATACTATTAAAATAGATTTAAATAATAAAATAATGGAGTATTATTCTAAAAATAATGATACTAGTTTTACTACAGATATAGATGGATATTTTAATATAAATGAAGATAACTATTATATAGAATATAAAATAAATGATGATATATTTAAAATAATAGTGAATTTGTTATAGTATTAATTAATAATATAGCATATAATGTGAAAAGTGAGGAGAGTATTATGAATTTAAAAGATATGTCAAAAGAAGAATTAGAAACAATGAGTTATGATGAAATAGCGTATTTAATATTAAATGAATCTGGTAAGAAGATGAAATTATTAGACTTATTTAAGAAAGTATGTAAGATACTTGATTTACCAGAAAGTACTGTAGAAGAAAGAATTGGAGATTTCTTTGAATTATTATCAATAAATAAGAAGTTTGTACTACTTCCTAAAGGATATTGGGATTTAGCTACTAATCATGTTCAAGATATTGTAGTAGAAGATGATGAAGATGAGATAGTTAGTGAAGATGTTGAAATAGAACAAACTGAAGAAATAGAAGATGAAGAAGAAAAAGATGAAGAAGAAATATTCTATGATGATGATTTAGAAGATGATGAAGAAGAGGATGATTTAAAAGATTTACTTATCATAGAAGATGAGGAAAATCCTCAAGAATAGAGATATAAGTGAAGCTATTTGTTTCACTTTTTAAATGAATTCATGTATAATTAAAGTGAGTGGTGATATTATGTTTGAAAGATTAGATAATATATTAAATAAATATGAAGAGTTAAAAAAAGAATTAACTAAAGAAGAAGTATTAAATGATTATAATAAATTAAAAGAATTATCTAAAGAATCAAGTGATTTAGAAGAAACTGTTAATAAATATAATGAATATAAAGAAACAGAAAAAGCTTTAGAGGAAGCAAAAGCACTTATAGATGATCCTGAATTTAAAGAAATAGCTATAGGAGAAGTAGAGTCACTTACTAATAAAATAGAGAGTTTAAAGAAAGAATTAGAGTTACTATTAGTTCCTAAAGATGAAAATGATGGTAAGAATGTAATCATGGAAATAAGAGGAGCTGCTGGTGGAGATGAAGCTAATATCTTTGCTGGAGATCTATTTAGAATGTATTCTCATTATGCAGAAGCTAATGGATGGAAGATAGAAGTATTAAACTCAATTGAAGGTACTTCTGGTGGATTTGCTCAAATAGAATGTATGATTAAAGGAGATAATGTATATTCTAAGTTAAAATATGAAAGTGGTTCTCATCGTGTTCAAAGAGTACCTGTTACTGAAACTCAAGGTAGAGTTCATACATCAACTGCTACTGTTTTAGTTATGCCTGAAGTAACAGATGTTGATATAGAAATTAAAGAAAGTGATTTAAAAATAGATGTATTCCATTCTTCTGGTGCTGGTGGTCAATCAGTAAATACAGCAAATTCAGCTGTTAGAATTACTCACATACCAACTGGAGTTGTAGTAGGATGTCAAACAGAACGTAGTCAATTACGTAATAAAGAAAACGCTATGAGACTATTAAAGATTAAACTACATGATGATATGGAACAAAAGAGAATGAGTGAAATGGGTATGGAAAGAAAAACTAAGATTGGTACTGGGGATAGATCTGAAAAGATTAGAACTTATAATTACCCACAAAATAGAGTCACTGATCATCGTATTAACTTCTCAATCATGGAACTTGATAGAGTAATGGATGGATATTTAGACCCTATAATTGAAGCTTTAATAACTGAAGATATGCGTCTAAAATTAGCTGGAGAAAACTTTGATGCTTAATAGTGACATAGAACTTATCAATAAATATGTTCCAGAAAGTAAGAGAAAAGAAGCATTAGAAAGATTAAATACAGGATATCCAGTGCAATATATAATTGGAAATGTAGATTTTTGTGGATATATAATCAATGTTAATGAAAATGTCTTAATACCAAGATTCGAAACTGAATATTTAGTTGAAAAAACTATTATGTATTTAAATAAATTGAATCTAAGTAATATAGATATACTTGAAATAGGAACAGGTTCTGGGTGTATTAGTATTGCACTTAAAAAGAGTTTAAATTGTAATATTGATGCAATTGATATTAGTGATAAAGCATTAGTAGTAGCAAAAGAAAATGCTTTAAATAATAAATGTGATATTAATTTTTTAAATATTAGTGTAGAAGAATATAATACTAATAAAAAATATGATTTAATAATAAGTAATCCTCCATATGTACCATATAATAGTGAAGTAGATGAAAAGATTAAATATGAGCCAGAAAATGCTATATATGCTAAAGATAATGGAATGTATTATTATGATATTATTTTAAATAAATTAGTTAACAATTTAAAAGAGAATTATTTAATATCATTTGAAATAGGTAATAATGAAGGAATACTATTAAAAGAGTTAATTAATAAATATATACCAAATTCATATATAAAAATAGAAAAAGATTATAATAATTATGATAGATATGCTTTTATAAGTAATAAGAATATCTTCTAATTATTTTTTTTGAATAAATTTATATATTTATAATCATTATGTATATAGGTGAACTATGAAAAAGATAATTATAGTAATATTTGTTATAATAGTAACATTAGTTACCATTAATGAAAAAAGTAAAATTATAATACCCAAAGATGCTATTAGATTTAGAATAATAGCAAATAGTAATAGTGATATAGATCAAAAAGAAAAGTTATTAATTAAAAATAGTGTAGAAAAAGAGTTATTTAAGATAATAAGGGATGCTAAAAATAGTAGTGAAGCTAGAATAATAATTAATAATAATTTAGATAAAATAGATAACATAGTAAAAGAATATAATGTTAATTATGAAATTAATTATGGTAATAATTATTTTCCAGAGAAAGTTTATAAGGGTATAACTTATGAAAGTGGTGAATATGAAAGTTTAGTTATTACTTTAGGTAAAGGTTTAGGTAATAATTGGTGGTGTGTATTATTTCCTCCTTTATGTTTATTAGATGAAGAAAATGTTAATGATTATGAATATGAATTATATGTAAGTAAATTAATAAATAATTATAAATAACATATATTTATTTAGGTGATAATGTGTCTATAATAATATCATTATTATTAATTGGAATATCTTTATCTATGGATACATTTTCTGTATCACTTAGTATTGGTACACTTAATATACCTAAATATCAAATATTATTATTAAGTACTATTGTTGGTATATTACACTTTATTATGCCTATTATAGGGTGTTTTTTTGGTAGTAAGATTACTATCCTATTAAATATTAATTCTAATTATTTACTAGGAATAATCTTACTTTTCATTGCAATAGAAATGATTATAGAAATACTTAAAAAAGAAAAAGATACTATTAAATTAGATATACTAAATCTTTTATTAATATCTTTTTCTGTTAGTTTAGATAGTTTTTCAACTGGTATGGGAATACTTGCTATTACAAACAATTTAATTCTTGCTAGTTTTATATTTAGCACTAGTGCATTTTTATTTACTATTTTAGGATGTATTATTGGTAAATATTCTAATGAAAGATTAGGATTATACTCTAATATTATTGGTATAATACTTCTTATTTCTATTGGAGTAATCCATTTAATCAAATAATTGAATAAAAACTCTTTAATTAAATCATTATTTAATTAAGGAGATAACATGAAAAATAAAATTAACAATATTATTAAATGTTTATTTAATAAAAATAATCGTAATAAAAGTATTATATTTATTGTTTCCTCTATAGTACTAGTGTTTTTTATAATTGCTATTAATTCTTCTAAAGCATATTATCATAATGAAGAAGGAATGGTTATAATACATTCTAGAGTAAATATTACTCGCAATGATAATTATGATTATATATTGTATATGTTTAAAGAAACTCTTTATGGAAGTGGTAATTATACATTAGCAAATGAAATACCAGATAATAACTATGTTTTTGATAGATATTATTGCAATAATAATTCAGAATTTACTTATGATAGTGTTAGTAAGAAAACTACCGCTATTATAGAGGGAAAAGAAGTATGTAGAATTTATTTTAATTTGGTGAGCTAATGAAGAAAATAATATTAATAATAAATGTGTTTTTAGTAGGTATAATTAGCTATATATTATTAAATTCTATATTAACTAGTGATATTATATATCCTTTCAAAGTCCCTATTTATAAGGAATTATTTATAAAAATAATTAACAGTGTATAGCAGAAATATTATTTTGTTGACAAAATTATTTTTAAATCGTATCATAATCTTAGAAAGAAAGCCCTTAGTTGGCAAATTAATAATTGATATTTATTTAGACTTTTTCCTTATGGAACAAAAGTCTAAATTTTTCATAAATAATAATAGAGATATATTATTTATATTTCTTTTGTAAAGAAGGTTATAATATGGAAAAAATAGTTATTGATGGTAAACATACTTTATCTGGTAAAATTACCATTGGTGGTGCTAAGAATAGTACCGTAGCTTTAATACCTGCAGCATTATTAGCTGATGGTGTTAGCACAATTAAAAATGTTCCTAATATTACTGATCGTGACGCTTTATTTGATATTGTTAAGGAATTAGATTGTGAGATAGTTCAAAAGGGAAAAGAAATTAAAATAGATACTAAGAATTTAACTAATAAAACTATATCTCAAGAACTTAGTGTAAGATTAAGAGCGTCTTATTATTTTATGGGAGTATTATTAGGTAAATATAAACATGTTGAAATTTATTTTCCTGGAGGATGTAATATAGGTCAAAGACCAATAGACTTACACTTAAAGGGATTTAAAGCTATGGGTGCTAAAGTAACTAAGAATAAACATAAATATATGTTAGATGCTGAAGAACTTCATGGTGCTAATATAAATCTTACATTTGCATCAGTCGGAGCTACAATTAATATTATGTATGCTGCATCTTTAGCAAATGGTGTAACAACTATTAATAATGCAGCTAAAGAAGTGGAAATAATTAATGTTGCAGACTATTTAAATAAAATGGGCGCTAAAGTTGCAGGAGCTGGAACTAGTACTATCGTCATTGAGGGTGTTAAAAAGTTACATGGAACTGACATAGAAGTTATTCCTGATCGTATTGAAGCTGGAACATATATTTTAATGGGAGCTCTTCTTGGTGATAATCTAGTAGTAGATGGAATAATACCTGAGCATAACAAAGCTCTATTTGATAAATTAAGTGAAATGGGTGTTAAGTTTACTTTAGGAAGAAGAAGTGTAACTATTAATAGGTGTAAGAATCTTAAGCCAGTTAATGTTACTACAGAAGTTTACCCTGGTTTTCCAACAGATTTAGGTCAACCTATGAGTGTACTACTTACTCAAGCAAATGGAACTTGTATAATGGAAGAAACAATTTTTGAAAATAGAGTAGGACATTATCCATATCTTCAAAAAATGGGCGCTAATATTGAATTAAATGGAAGTGTAGCAACTATTCATGGTAAATCTAAATTAATTGGAACAGATATTAATGCAACAGATTTAAGAGGAGGATCAGCACTTATTCTAGCTGGATTAATTGCGGAAGGAACAACTACAATTAGAGATATTGACTATATCTTAAGAGGATATGAGAATATAATTCATAAGTTATCTAGTGTAGGTGCTAAAATAAGATTAGAAGAAATATAATGTAGAAGAAATTCTACATTTTTATTTGGGGGTTTTATGAGAAGATTATATAAATTAATTATAATTATTATAGTTAGTAGTGTTCTTACTATAATAGTATTTAAAACTAATAAGAATAATTTAAATAATATATTAGTGTTCTCTGATAATTATCGATATTATAATTATTATTTAAAGAAATATTATAAAGATAAAAATATATTAAATAATTATAGGGTATATTATAAGAATAATTATGATATTAATACATTATATAACGATATATATGAAAATAAATATGTATTAAATGATAAATTATACTTAAAACAGATAATTAATAAATCTAACATAGTTATATTAGATATAGGTAGTGAAGAATTAGGTAATATAAATAGATTAAGTATAGATAGAATTAGATTATATATAGATAAGTATGATAATATAGTTAACTTAATTAAAGATAATAATAATGGAAATATAGTAATAATAGGTATTAATGATAATAATATAGATAAAAGTAATGAAATTATAATAAATAGTTATTTAAAGGATATAGCAAATAAATATAATAGTGTTTATGTAGATATAACTAAGTTAAATACAAATAAAGATATAGTAAACTATATAGTTAACAGTATATAATTAATACTTGCAGTATTTAAAATATATGTTATAATACAGAAGAACGAGAGTTACTATACTATGAATTTAGTATGGCGGAAGGAGAGAAATATGAAAGCAAATATTCATCCAGAATTAAAAGATGCTAAAGTTACATGTGCTTGTGGTGCTACATTTACAACTAAATCTACTAAAGATGAAATTCATGTTGAAGTTTGTAGTGAATGTCATCCATTCTATACTGGAGCACAAGGAAAAGCTAAGAAGACTGGTAATATTGAGAAATTCAATAAGAAGTATGGTTTAAATAAAGAACAATAAAAGTTGTTCTTTTTTTCATAATATTTTATAATTAAAGAGGAGATGATTATATGGTTATTTATTTAGGTGCAGATCATCAAGGAGTTATACTTAAGAATAAGCTTATTAGTTATTTAGAAAGTAATGATATTGATGCAAAAGATATTGGACTACCTAATGACGATTTAGATGATTATCCTGATTTTGCTTTTAAATTAGGAGATCTTGTTAGTAAAGATAAACATTCTTTAGGAATACTTATATGTGGTAATGGAATAGGTATGAGTATAGCTGCTAATAAAGTTAAAGGTATTCGTTGTGCTAGAGTACTTAATACAGATGATGCTTTTAAAGCTAAGAATCATAATGATTGTAATGTAATAGCATTAGGTTGTACTATAGATTTTGATTTAGTAAAAGAAATAGTAGATACTTTTATATCTACTAAGAGTGCAAGTGTAGAAAGACACTTAAATAGAATACAAAAAATCATAAACTATGAGAATGGCGAATATAATGAACTATAAGATATATTTATATGCCGTTATGTTATTTATTAGCATCTTTGCTTTATCAGGAGTTAATTTTGAAAAACTAATTAAGAAAGGTAAAGTAATAGAAGCTAGAGTATTATTTATGTTAATAAGTATATCTTTATCATATTTAGTAACAAACTTTATTTGGGATTTTTTAAATTTTAATTAAAGGAGAAATATGCAAAATAGATATCTTTTATTATTAGTAATAATTCTTGGTATATTATATTGTAGTATAGAAAGTAGTAGTGATACTACTTTTTTTAAGACTACTAAAAATACTATAAATGTAAAAGATACTAAAACTAATAACATAGAAAAGTTAGAATTAGAAGAATATATAATTGGAGTAGTAGCACAAGAAATGCCTGCTTCTTTTAATGAAGAAGCATTAAAAGCTCAAGCAGTTGCAGCAAGAACTTATGCAGTATATAAAATGCAAAATAGTAAGGGTAATTATGATGTGGTAACAGATGTTTCTAATCAAGGATATATTGATCTTGATGGTATGAAAAGTAAGTGGGGAAAAGACTTTGATAAGTATTATAACAAGATAAAAATGGTTGTAAAAGAAACAGAAGGTAAAGTAATGTATTATGATAATAAAGTAATAATTGCGTATTATTTTGCTATGAGTAATGGGTATACTGAAGATGTTAAAAATGTATTTAATGAAGATAGAGAATATTTACAAAGTGTAGAGTCTAGTTATGATAGTAAATTAAAGAATTTTATAAGTAATAAAGTGATAAGTAAAAAAGATATTTGTAATAAGCTTAATATTAAGTGTGATAAATTAATAATTAATAATATTAAAAGAAGTGATACTGGAAGAGTAAATACAATTATTATTAATGGAATTACTTATAAAGGAACAGAAATAAGAAAAAAGCTAAATTTAAGAAGTACTGATTTTAGTATAAAAGAAGAAGATAATAATATAGTGTTTATAACAAAAGGATATGGTCATGGAGTAGGAATGAGTCAATATGGCGCTAATGGAATGGCTTTATCTGGTTATTCTTATGAAGATATTTTAAAATATTATTATAAAAATATAGAAATATCTACTATTTGAGTATAAAGTAACAAATATTGGTAATACTTTAAGTAGGAAGGTGTTTTATGAAAAGAAGAAGACTTAAAGGATTTGTATTACCAACATTATATTTACTTATTACCATTACCATATTAACTGGTACTATATTTTTAGGTAAGGATTATAACTTTGCTACTAAAGATTATAATTATAGTACTAGAATAACTGATGAAGGAGTATTACCTGTTATTAGTGAAGATGAAGACATTACTATAGTTAGTCCTGTAAATCTAGAAAATGTTAAAATAGAAGTAAGTTTTTATAATAGAAAAGATAGTGAAGATAAACAAAAAACAAGTATTATCTATTATGAAAATACTTATATGCCAAATACTGGTGTTTTATATACTAGTGATGAAGAATTTGAAGTAACATCTATTTATAGGGGAAAAGTAATAGATATATTAGAGGATGAATTCTTTGGTAAGTGTGTTATCTTAGAGCATAATGATAATCTTAAATCATATTATTATGGAATAGATAATTTAATGGTAGCAAAAGGTGATGAAATAACAACTGGTGATGTAATAGGAACAAGTAAGAATAATGAAATATTAAATAATAAGAAATCATTTTTATTAGAAGTATATCATAATAATAAGTTAATTAATCCAGAAGAAGTTATTAATAGTAATATAAATGATTATGAATAACATATTATATTTAGATGATTATATAAATTTTTATCACAATAATAATATATATGTATATAAACCATTAAAGAAATCTTTAGAATATGGAAAAATATATAATAAAGATAAATTTATAAGATCATACAATAATATGTTAAATAAAAATCATATTAAATATTCTTTATTTAGTGAAAATATATATGTAATAATTAATAATACTTATAGTGATATAGATAAAGAATATTTAATAGATATACTAAAGTATTTAAATTATAAGCATATTTATTTTATAAATGAATTAAAATATATAGATATTAATAAAAATAAAGTTATTATTAATGTTAGTAATAGTTATTATTATATAATTTATACTAATATATATGGAAATATAGAAGTAAATATATATAAATTAAATGAAATAAATAATAAAGTGTTATTAAATATATTAGATCACTTAAATAAAAAAGAAATAATATTATATGGTAAAAATTATAAAGAAATAGAGAATATAATAGATAATAAATATAACTATTATATATATGAATATTATAATAATTTAATAATAAATATTATTTGTTAATTTTAACTTTTCAAATACTATTTCATTTGATATTATTATAATGGTCCCCTACGAAATATGTCGAATTTTGACGTACGGTTTTTCTTGAATTTGCCTAAAAGTCTGTGTGATAATTTAACTATCAAGGAAAAGAGGTGGCATGATGCAAGGAAAAGTAAAGTGGTTTAACAACGAGAAGGGATATGGATTTATAGAATATGAGAATTTAGAAGATATTTTTGTTCATTATTCAGCAATTATTAAGGAAGGATATAAAACACTTGCCGAGGGAAGTTTAGTTAACTTTAAGTTAGTAGAAACTCCTAAGGGCTTGCAAGCAGTAGATGTAGTAGAAGAGCAAAAAGTTGCTTTATAATTTAGGTAGTAATTAGTAGTATATATAAGGAAAGCCAAAAGGCTTTTTATTTTGTATTAAAATATATTTTGTGGTATACTTTAATTAGGAGAGTGATCGAATGAAATATATTATTAGAGGGGATAAATTAGTAGTTACTAAAGCTATTAAGGGTTATATTGAAGAAAAGTTAGAGAAGCTAGATAAATACTATGAAAATCCTGAAAGTATTAGTTGTAAGGTAGTAGTAAGAAGTAAGAATAACTTACAAAGTATTGAGGTTACAATACCTTTAAATAAGATTATTTTAAGAGCGGAAGAAAGTGAAAAAGACTTATATGCTGCTATTGATTTAGTAGTGGATAAGTTAGAAGGTCAAATAAGAAAGAATAAGACTAGACTTAAAAATAGATATCAAAAGAGTGATGTACAAGAAATAGATTTTAGTTATGAAGAAGATGAAGAAGAAGAATTAAAGATAGTTAAAAGAAAAGATATAGATACTAAACCAATGGATGAAGAAGAAGCTATTCTTCAAATGGAACTTCTAAATCATGATTTCTTTGCTTTTAAAAATACAGATGAGGATTGTGTTTCAGTTATATATAAAAGAAAAGATGGAAAGTTTGGAATAATAAATGTTAAATAGACCTTTAAAAAGGTCTTTTTTAGTGTTAGAATAATCTGTAATTCGGAGGGTTTATGAATAAAGATATTGAGTTATCTGATAAATTTCTAAAAAAGAAAAAAGATTTTTTATTAGGTTTAAAAAGCGAAATAGAAGATTTACAAAACAAATTATCGAATATAAAAAGAGATAATAAAAGAATAAAGTGTAAAAAAGGTATAAAAAAAATTGGTTGCTATAATAGATTATTACTTCCATTTTATATGGGATATTCTCTTACGTATCTAATATTTTCAATTATAAATCACAAACCATTTGAAAGAGATGATTATAAAAGTTATTTGAGAATAAAAAAAGAAATAGATTCTTTGGGTAATACTAAAATAGAAGAGCAATATAGAAGTTATAATGAGAATTATAATATATTTAAATATGCTTCTAAATGGGAAATGAATGACGATGGAACATTTGTAAGAAGTGTTAAAGAATACAATGCTAAATTAGATGAAGAAGCATTAGTTAAAATGATTGAAACTAAGGATATATATAATTTAGATGTAATATTTGGAGAACCAAAAAACGTATATATAGAAACTAGAAGTAATGTTTTAAAAGAAGAATTAGATGAGGAATGTTTTTTAGAAGCTATTATTTATTTAAGCGATAAAGATGAAACAATAATTATAAAAGAGACTAATTATGAAAATTTTGTGTTGTCTTTTTTATACTTAACTTTTAGTATTGTTCCATCAATGGGATTTACAATTATCAACAGCAATTTTATTTTAAGAAAGGCTCTAAGAGAAATAGATGAGAAATATCCAGAAATAAATGCTAATGATTTATTAAAAGAACTAGAAATTAAAATGAATAATTATCAAGTTCTTACGAGGGAAAAATGAGTAGCATAGATGTATTTCAATATGTTTATCCAAATGATAATGATATGTTTAGTAAATTTAGTGGAGATGAAATTCAAAACTTAATAGTATTATTAGATGATTATTACTTGAAATTAAGAAATACTTTAGACATTAAAAGAAGTATTACTTTTGGACTTGAAATAGAATATGAATATGCAAATAATGAAGAAATATCGAAGGAATTAGGGGATTTATTATATGTAGATAGATGGGTATTAAAAAAAGATGGTTCACTTGAAAAAGGAGGAGAAATATCATCACCTGTTTTAAATGATAATGAAACTACTTGGAAGGAATTAAAAAGAGTATGTAAAGTAATTATTGAACATGCAAGAATTGGTGATAAATCTAGTTCTCATGTTCATATTGGATCACATATTTTGGAGAAAAAAGAGAATTACTATGTTAACTTTATGAGACTTTGGTCAGCATATGAGAATATTATCTTTAGATTTTGTTATGGGGAATATTTAAATAATAGACCTAATATAGTTAAATATGCTAAACCTGTTTCTAAATTGCTTAAAGATAATTGTGATAAATTTGATAAGAATGAAATTAGTTTTCTCCATTTATTATTTAATTTATCAAATACAAGATATCAAGCAGTTAATTTTGAAAATTTAAAGTATACTTATTCTAGAAATTATGGATCTTATAACACTTTAGAATTTAGATGTCCTAATGGTTCTTTAGAACCAACTATATGGCAGAATAATGTTAATTTATTTGTTAAATTATTAGAATATTCCAAGAATAATAATTATGACAAAGATTTAATTAATCATAGATATGATATGGAAGAAGGATATATGGATTTAGATTGGTATAATAAAATATATTTAGAAGAAGCATTAGAATTATGTGATTTAATATTTGATAATAATTTAGATAAAGTATATTTTTTAAAACAATATTTAAAATCATTTGAAGATATTAAATATATTAGTGAATATAAAAAGTGCAAAAAGCTAGTAAAATAGTTGTAGTACATGATATAATAAATAATGAGGTGGATTATGGGAATACTAAAGAATTTATTCGATAGTGAATATAAAGAATTAAAAAGATTTAGAAAGATAGCAGATGAAGTAGTTGCATTAGATGAAGATATGCAAAAACTTAAAGATAGTGATTTTAAGAAGAAAACAGAAGAGTTTAAGAAAAGACTATCTAATGGAGAAACATTAGATGATATTCTTGTAGAAGCTTTTGCTTTAGCTAGAGAAGCTGCTTATCGTACCATTGGTGAAAAAGCCTATTATGTTCAACTTCTTGGTGGACTTGCTATTCATTATGGTAATATAGCAGAAATGAAAACTGGTGAAGGTAAAACATTAACTACAATATTCCCTGCTTATGTTAATGCTTTAACTGGTGAAGGGGTACATGTTGTTACAACTAATGAATACTTATCTAGCCGTAATGCTGAGTGGATGGGACCAGCTTATGATCTTTTAGGTGTGTCTGTTGGAGTAAACTTAAGAGCAATGAGTCCTAAAGAGAAACAAGATGCTTATAATAAAGATATTTTATATTCTACTAATAATGAAGTAGGATTTGACTACTTAAGAGATAATATGGTTGTTAGAAAAGAAGATAGAGTTCAAAGACCACTTAATTTCTGTATCATAGATGAAGTTGACTCTATTTTAATCGATGAAGCTAGAACTCCACTTATTATTTCTGGTGGACAAATGAATTCACGTAATTTATATGTTGATGCTGATAGAGCGGTTAAAAGACTAAAGGAAGAAGAAGACTATGATATTGATGTTAAGACTAAGAATGTTTCTTTAACTGAGAATGGTAGTAAAAAGATAGAAGAGTTCTTTAATTTAAAGAATTTATATGACTTAGATAATACTGCTTTAGTACATCACTTAAATCAAGCTTTAAAAGCCAATTATGGATTTAAAAAAGATGTTGATTATGTTGTACAAGATGGAGAAGTTATAATAGTAGATCAATTTACTGGTCGTTTAATGATTGGTAGACAATTTAGTGATGGACTTCATCAAGCTATTGAAGCTAAAGAAAATGTTAAGATAAATGAAGAAACTAAAACAATGGCTACTATTACATTCCAAAACTTATTTAGAATGTATAAGAAATTATCAGGTATGACTGGTACTGCTAAAACAGAAGAAGAAGAATTTAGAAATATCTATAATATGTATGTTATAGAAATACCTACTAATAAAGAAGTAATAAGAGAAGATTATGCTGATTTAGTATATGCTACTGCAGCTGGTAAATATAAAGCTATTATTAATTATATTACTGAAATACATAAAACAGGAGAACCTATACTAATTGGTACTATATCAGTAGAAGCAAATGAATACTTAAGTAGTTTACTTAAGAAGGCTGGACTTAAACATGAAATATTAAATGCTAAGAATCATGAAAGAGAAGCTGAAATAATAGCTAAAGCTGGTGAAATAGGAGCTATTACACTTGCAACTAATATGGCTGGTCGTGGAACCGATATTAAGTTAGGTGAAGGAGTAAAAGAACTTGGAGGCCTTTGTGTAGTTGGAACAGAAAGACATGAATCAAGACGTATAGATAATCAGTTACGTGGTCGTTCTGGTCGTCAAGGTGACCCTGGTAAAAGTCAATTCTTTGTATCATTTGAAGATGATTTAATGAAAAGATTTGGTACTGATAGAATTAAACTAATGTTACAAAATTTAGGCATAGATGAAACTCAAGCTATTAGATCTAAAACATTAACAAGAAGTATAGAAACAGCACAAAAGAAAGTTGAAGGAAATAACTACGATATAAGAAAGACATTACTTGATTATGATAATGTATTAAATGAACAAAGAGAAATAATTTATGCAAGAAGAAATGAAATATTAGATAAAGATTCTATTCATGATAGTATATTAAATGTATTTAGAAATACTATTAATAATTTAGTAGAAAGTCACTTAGATGAAAATGGTAAATTAAGTGTTGATGGAGAAAAAGAATTAGTAGAAAACTTAAATACTAATTATTTAAAGAGTAGTAATTTAAAAGTAGGAGAATTAAATAAGTTATCAATAAATGAAATAGAAGAAAAAGTATATAACTTAGTTATAAAAGATTATGAAAATAAAATGATTGAAGCTCCACTAATGAATGAATTTGAAAAAGCTATATCACTTCGTATAATTGATTCTAACTGGGTAGATCATATGAGTGCTATGGAACACTTAAAAGAAGGTATTGGACTTCGTGGTTATAGTCAAACAAATCCAATTCAAGCATATACAATGGAAGGATTTGAAATGTTTGATAATCTACTAATTAAGATAGAAGATATGACTGCTCAATTCTTACTTAAAGCTGAAGTAAGACAAAATACAGAAAGAAAACAAACATTAAAAGGAAATGCTAATGATGGAAAAGAAGCTATTAAACAAGCACCTAAGAAATCAAGTAAGATAGGAAGAAACGATCCTTGTCCATGTGGCAGTGGCAAGAAGTATAAGCAATGTTGTGGTAAATAACTCGTAAAGTCCCATGAATAAAGGGAAAACACGAGTTTTTCTTT
>JAEEGL016756096.1_pt1 | contig 22744 bp, 20 predicted proteins | sample 9134231 | NCBI WGS metagenome assembly JAEEGL01 (sample SAMN16246548, study PRJNA631951) | gut metagenome | biome: gut microbiome; feature: rumen; material: fiber-attached | host: Bos | place: Iran: Karaj | collected 2018-10 | reverse complement strand
TATCTAGAAACTCACATTGCACAGAAAAAAGCGATTTGGGAGCGATATAGAGCAGGATTTGCCGACCTTCCTGTTAAAATGAACCCGTTTGACGCAGAGAAAAGCGAGCCGAATTATTGGCTTTCGTGTTTGTTGATTGATGAAAACGCTATGGCTCCGTATGTTCGTGGTGAGCAGGATGAGTTGTGGCAAACAGAAACAGGAAAAAGCTCCCCTGGCGAGATATTAGGTGCGATTGCCGCTTTCAATGCGGAAGGGCGTCCTATATGGAAACCGATGCACATGCAGCCTATCTACCGAATGAACGCATTTGTAACAGCAGAAGGAAACGGTAGAGGGCGCACAAACGCTTATATAGCCGGTTCCGGGGCAGATGTGGGCGCAGACATTTTCCGCCGCGGACTTTGCTTACCAAGCGACAACAAAATGACCCCCGACCAGCAGGATAAGGTAATTGATATTATCCACAGGTGCTTTAGATAATGAACGATACAGCGGTATTAAGCAGTTTCGATAAATACACAACATTCACTTTCAATGGGGAAAAATTAACTTTCCGTACAAGTAATGGTCTTGAAAGATATGTGAAAATATTGACATGGGATAACGGATATATTGAGGTATTGGCTAAGTATCGACAGCGGGATAAAGAAATAGAAGAATATATCGATTTAGACCCGGTACTTGATGGACTTTATATGGACAAGCAAGAGTTTCTTAATCCTATAAAGAATGTGAGGATTGAATATGCTTGATAATGTGATTGAAAAAAGGAAACTAAAATTATGAATATAGCGGTTGCAGGAACAGGATATGTAGGTTTGTCATTAGCAGTATTGCTGTCGCAGCATAACAAAGTGACTGCAGTTGATATTATTCCTGAGAAAGTTGAAAAATTGAATAATTATATTTCTCCAATACAAGATGAATACATAGAAAAATATTTAGAAGATGCAAAAAAAGGAATAAGAACACTTAATTTAACTGCTACAACTGATGGGGCATCTGCATACAAAAAGGCAGATTATGTTATCATAGCAGCTCCGACAAATTATGACCCGCAAAAAAATTTCTTTGATTGTTCTGCTGTAGAAAATGTTATAAATCTTGTTTTGAAGAATAACGACAAAACCGTTATGGTTATTAAAAGTACAATTCCTGTTGGATATACTGTAAAGATTAGAGAAAAATTTGGAACCGATAGAATTTTGTTTTCTCCGGAATTCCTTCGTGAGAGTAAAGCATTATATGATAACCTTTATCCGAGTAGGATTATTGTTGGAAGTGATCAGAAGACAAGAGATCTTGCAGAGAAATTTGCAGAGTTACTTGTAGAAGGAGCAGAAAAAAAGAATATTTCAGTTCTTCATATGGGGTTAACCGAAGCAGAGGCGGTCAAGTTATTTGCAAATACTTACCTTGCATTAAGAGTTAGTTATTTTAATGAGTTGGATACATATGCTGAAATAAAAGGTCTTTGTACCAAGGATATAATTAGTGGTGTAAGTTTAGATCCCCGTATTGGTGATTATTATAATAATCCAAGTTTTGGTTACGGTGGATACTGCCTACCTAAAGATACAAAACAACTTCTTGCGAATTACAATGATGTTCCGGAGAATCTAATAGAAGCAATCGTTGAAAGTAACAGGACAAGGAAAGATTTTATTGCAGATAGAGTGTTACAGAAAGCTGGATATTATAGTTATTCTGATGGGTATCATTATGATAAAGGAAAAGAACGTAACGTTGTCGTCGGTGTTTACAGATTAACAATGAAAGCCAACAGTGATAACTTTCGGCAAAGTAGTATCCAAGGTGTTATGAAAAGAATCAAAGCTAAAGGGGCACAAGTTATTATATATGAACCGAATCTTGAAAATGGGATTACTTTTTTTGGTAGTCTTGTTGTGAATGATTTGGAAAAATTCAAAAGTGAATGTGATGCAATTATAGCTAACCGATATGATTCAATATTAGATGATGTTGTGGAAAAAGTTTATACTAGAGATTTATTTAGAAGAGATTGATTGAATGGAACGTAAACGTTTATTTTACGAAAAGTATATAAAACGCCTATTAGATATTATTTGTTCATTATTAGCTATTATTCTGTTTTGTTGGCTTTATTTGATTATAGCCATAATAGTGCGAATCAAAATGGGTTCACCTGTTTTATTTAAGCAACCACGCCCTGGAATGATAGATCCAAAAACTGGTAAAGAACGAATATTTAATATGTATAAGTTCCGAACCATGACGGATGCTGAGGATGAAAACGGAAACTTGTTACCTGACGAACAGCGCTTGCCTAAGTTTGGAAAAATGTTAAGGGCGACAAGTTTAGATGAACTTCCAGAAGCGTTTAATATCCTTAAAGGAGATATGAGTATAATTGGGCCACGACCGTTTTTGGTCAGGGATATGGTCTTTATGTCTGATGAACAGCGGAAACGCCATACGGCCAAGCCTGGATTAAGTGGATTGGATAAAGTAATGGGAAGAACCGCTATGAGTTGGGAAGATAAAATAAATTGGGATTTTAAGTATATAGAAAAAATCAGTTTTTTGAAGGATGCTAAACTTGTTTGGTTAACATTCAAAAAAGTGTTTGTTCGTTCAAACATTACAGAAAGCAACGAAGAGATAGATGTTACGCTAGATTATGGGGATGCATTGCTTAAAGCCGGTAAAGTGAACCAAGAACAATATGATGCATTTCAGGAAGAAGCGAAAAAGATATTGAAAGAATATGAGGAAAAATAGTGTCGAATTTAGTATCTGTTATAATGCCTTCTTATAATACCGCATCCTATATTAAAGAATCTATACGGTCTGTTTTAGCTCAGTCTTATAAAGATTGGGAGCTAATCATCGTAGATGACTGTTCATCGGATAATACGGATGAAGTTGTGAAACCATTTCTTAAAGATGAAAGAATAAAGTATTTTAAGAACAAACAAAATTGTGGAGCTGCCATAAGTAGAAATTGGGCTCTGAGAGAAGCAAATGGGAAATGGATAGCATTTTTAGATTCTGATGATTTATGGTTTCCAAATAAGTTAGAAAGACAAATTGGATTTATGGAAAGCAATAATTATCATTTTTCGTACACAAATTATGCTGAAATAGATGTAGATGGTAAAAGAAATGGTGTTAAAATAACAGGTCCTAAGCGAATAACAAAAACGGGAATGTTCAATTATTGTTGGCCAGGTTGCCTTACAGTTATGTATGATAAAGAATATATAGGCTTGATTCAAATCAATGATATTAAGAAGAATAATGATTATGCAATGTGGTTAAAAGTATGTAAGAAGGTTAACTGTTATTTGTTAAATGAAGAACTTTCATTATATAGAAAAGGTAGAATTGGGAGTATTAGTGCACATAGTATAAAAACAATGATCTGTTGGCACTATAAATTGTTTAGAGAAGCTGAGTGTCAGAATTCAATATACGCTATAATCAATACAGCTCGAAATATGATGTTCGGGTTTTATAAGAAAATAAGGTTTGTGAAGAAAGAACAAGTATGAAACTAAAGCCAATTCAAAAAAGAACATGGGTAAACATAGATTTAGATGCGGTAGAACACAACTATAACGTTATTAGAGCGCGATTGAACAATAATACTAAACTTTGTTGTGTAGTTAAAGCCAATGGTTATGGACATGGAGCTGTTCAACTTTCGAAGCTATACGAAAGATTAGGAGCAGATTATTTGGCTGTATCCAATATCGAGGAAGCCATCCAACTGAGAAACGGAAAAATCAAGCTTCCAATTCTAATCTTAGGTTATACTGATCCCCGTTGTGCTTCGGATCTTTCCAAATATCATATTTCTCAATGTGTGTTCTCTTATGACTATGGAAAGGCATTGTCTTATAATGCAGTTGACCAAGGTGTTAAAGTTACCATACACATAAAGCTTGATACTGGAATGGGGCGGATAGGTTTTCAATGCGTGAATCGGGAACTCGACAAGGCCGCTATCGTATGTTCTTTGCCAGGGTTAAATGTTGAGGGTATATTTACACACTTTGCGTCATCTGATGAGGGTGATGGCGGCAAAAACTATACTCTTGAACAATTTAATAAGTTCGTTAAGGCAATAAACTATTTGGAGAGCCGCGATATTAGTTTTTCTATTCGACACTGTGCAAATAGTGCAGCCATTTTTGATTATCCTGAGATGCATTTAGATATGGTTAGAGCAGGAATTGTTCTTTATGGGTTACAGCCTTCTGGTTGTATTAAAAATCCTGGAAATCTTCAACCAGTAATGAAATTAAAGACCATTATTGATTATGTTAAGAAAGTAAATTTTGGTGACTGTATCAGCTATGGTAGAGAGTTTAAAGCAGACCATGAAATGAGAGTTGCAACAATTCCTATAGGTTACGCGGATGGCTTGTGGAGATCGAATTTTCGCAACCATATGGTTGTCGAGGTAGAAGGAAAGCTAGCTCCAATTATTGGTCGTGTATGTATGGATCAGACCATGATTGATGTGACAGAGATACCAGAAGCGAAGGTTGGAAGTGAGGTTATTGTATTTGGAAATAGCAGTAATACATCTATAGATCACATTGCTTTGGCTAATCAAACAATAAACTATGAAATTGTTTGTGCTGTAGGAGAGCGAGTACCACGCGTTTATAAGAGGAACGGACAGACAGTAGCGATTGTAGATAATATTATCTAAGGAGACTGAGAATAATGGAAAGAGATTCATTTCTCTATAAAATAAGAAGAAAATGTCAAATAATGGCACATAAACTTGTCTCGGATGAGGCAATGTCCAAACTTTATTATAAAATTGTTCTTCATAAAAAGCTTAATCTGGAAAATCCTCAAACATTTAATGAAAAGATACAGTGGATGAAGTTATATTATTATCCTCAGAATCCCTTAGTTGTAAAAGGATCTGACAAATATGAGGTTAGAAAGTATATTGAAAAAAAAGGATACGGGAATAAGCTTGTCCCTCTTTTAGGAGTATGGGACAGAGCGGAGGATATTGATTGGGAACTTCTACCTAATCAGTTTGTACTAAAGTGCAATCATGGATGTGCGTATAATATAGTTGTTTCTGATAAGAGAAAACTGGACAAAGGTACTACTATAACGCAGCTCAACAAGTGGCTCAAAGAGGACTTCGGTGCATTTAATATAGAGCTTCATTATTCGGCTATTAAACACCATCGAATTATTTGTGAAAAGTACCTTGGTGAGAGTATTATGGACTATAAGTTCTTTTGTTTTAATGGGGAGCCTCATTGTATTTATGTTTCTACAGATCTTGTTCATGATCGACAAGCTCAAATTGGCTTTTTTTATCTTGATGGTAAAAAGATGTCATTACATAGGGATGATTATGCTGATATTTCAGAAGTGACATTTCCACCTTTTTATGACGAAATGAAAAAAGCTGCTAAAGTTTTGTGTCAGGATTTTCAATTTGTTCGTGTTGATTTCTTTATCTCAAATAAAACATGGTATTTCGCAGAACTGACATTTACACCAGGCGCAGGAATGATGCCTTTCAATCCAGAGAGTTATGATATGGATTGGGGAAAGCGTATAAATTTGGAGCATTGTAATGTATAATAATAATATGATATCACTGATATTTTGTGGTGATTTAAAATATTGTCCATATATAGAAAGATACATTGAAAGGTTTGAAAAAAATGACATTCCCTATGAGATAGTCTTTTGGAATAGGTCTGGAAGCAAGAGTGTATATCCAGAGAATTATAAATATTATAATGCTGAATCAGATTTAAGAAAAAGCAAAGTGGAAAAGCTAAGGGATTTCTTAGCTTTTCGTAAATGGTTGTTTTCATATTTAAAGACAACGGATTGTAAAAAGTTTGTTTTATTATCAACTTTATCTGGAATTGTTATTGGTAGAAAATTAAAGAAATTAGGGTATAAATATATCTTTGATATTAGGGACTATAGTTATGAAAGTATCATACCATATTACATTGTAGAAAAGAATATAATAAAAAATAGTTATCGTACTGTTATTTCATCAGAGGGGTTTAAAAGCTTTTTACCTAAAAGGCAAAATTACGTAATTGCACACAATTTTAATAGAAATGATATTGAAAAGGGTAAAAAACTCAACAAAAAAAACAATATAATAAAAGTTGTGTGGAATGGGCTTGTTAGGTATTTTGATTATCAACGTGAAATAATGATGTCATTAGCAAATAATAACAGGTTTGAAATGATTTATCATGGAGATGGACCCGAATTAGAAGTATTCAAGAAGTTTTGTGCTGATAATGAAATACAAAATGTTAGATTTACGGGTGCATATAATAATAAGAATAAGGTACAGCTTCTATATAATGCAACAATATTAAATAATTGTTACGGATATAAAAAAGGAGCAGGGAACAAGCTACGATTTGCAGTATCAAATAAATTCTATGATGGAATTATTTATCATATTCCACAGATTGTTGAGGATAACGGGTACAAAGCAAGTTTGGTTAAACTATATGGAATTGGAATACCAGTTGATATTAATCAAAATATAGCTGAGCAAATTATTAGTTATTTGGATTCAATGGATCAAGACTTATTTGATTCAAACTGCGAAAAGGCTCTTAGTAAAATTTTAGAGGATGACGATTTGTTTATAAAAGTAATAGATGATTTTTCTACTATTAAATAATTCAAAGTTTTGAACAGTTCAATATATTAATAAAAGAGTATTACATATAATATCATTACTCTGTGGAAATATAGTGGGTTGGTTAATTAATGCAATTTAAGGTTTAAGTTACAATCAGAAATGATGTTTTCATGAATTTAGAAGAATTGATTTATATAAATGAAACATTAGTTAAGGAGTTACAGTAAGGAAGAGGATTTATAATGGTAGGAGTTGTTATTACAAAAGATATTTCGATTAATTGGAGGTGTCGAAAAATATAATTCAGAATGTGAGGGATTAATATGTGGGTATATTTGTGTCTTTTATGTACTGTTTGTGGTACTGCGTACTTGTTTCAAAAGACTAATAGGGAATTATTGATAAGAGGCTTTTTTCATGTGTATAGATTGAGATTTGCGAGTATAGGTGTAATCATTGCATTCTTGATTTTAACGTTTTTTTCTGTTTTTAGGGATGGTATTGGTGTTGATTATGAAGGATATTATAAACACATAGAACTAATACAAAATGGCTATCCGCATTATATGGAACAAGGTTTTCAGTGTTTAGTCCGATTTCTTGCAAGATATTCAACTAATCCAAGATGGGTTATGATTGTGATGTCTGTTTTTACGTGCTTCTTTTATATAATAGTGATAGCTAAGTTGTGTAAAAACATTCCATTGAGTTTGTTTCTTTTCTTGACTTGGGGATATTACTTCTTTTCTTTTAATACTGTCCGAAATTATTTTGCACAATCACTAGCATTAGTATCATTACTGTTCTTGTTCAATAAGAAATATATTAAATTTATTTTATGTATAGCTCTTGCTTCCTTGTTTCATAAATCTGCTTTGATATGTATTCCTGTTTATTTGTTAGCAACAAAAAAATATAAAAATAAAGATGCAGTTTTATTTGTATTCTTAATTATGATTGCCTTTATATTTAAAACATATTTTCAAAGATTGTTTTTTGCATTTTATCCTGGTTATGAAGGAAGTGTTTATGACACAGGAGCAGTATCATGGCTTAATATTTTAAAATCGGTCTTTGTGATAGGATTTGGACTATTATTCTACAAATATGTTATTGATGATAAGATAAATAGAATCTTTTTTAATCTCAATGTATTTTCATTTATATTTTATGTTGGGTTTTATTGGACGCCAGAGATATCTAGAATTGGATTCTACATGAATACTACGGCTATTGTTTTTATTCCAAGGCTTTTGTCAAATCTTAATAAAAGTAATAAACAAATAGTAAATGTAGCTGTTATTACTGGAAGTTTTGTCTTGTTTTTTCTGTTAATGCGAGATTGGTATAGTTATACAATTCAGTTGCTTCCTTATAAAACATGGTTAGGGTCTAATTTCTAATGAGAACAAATATCTAGTTCTAAGTTTTGTTACTGTTTTTTAATGAAATGATGAATGGATTATAAAGGGACATACAGATTTCATTCTGAAAAGTACTATGAAATAGTATTATTTTAGAAAAAGACTTGCTCTGTCCATATCCATAGTATAAGTACTTATAAACTTGATGTAATTGCTAATATTGTTTTCCAATAAAAAATACGATGATATGGAGTGGAAAATGAAAATTCTTTATGTTGCAGTTGCAATGCGTGGTATCACTGATATACTTCAGGGTAAAGCGGATGATCGAGGATTACCAGCATTTGTAGAACCATTAAAGCGATTAAAACAGAAAAAATATGATGTCGGGCTGATTTTGATTTCTTCAGATAATATATCACCAGATATTCGTGTTGATTGGTTAAAAAAAAATGATATTGTATCAATTGTTTGTAATAATCTTAAGACATCAAGAGGTATAAAAAAAATAATAAACACAGCTAAAAGTTTTTGTCAGTTGTATCAAGTTATTTCAAATGAGTTAAAAAGCGGTGATTATGATTTTGTGTACTGCCATGGTGCAGCGGCTTTTGTTGGAAACTATTTAGCAAACCGATACAGGATTCCGTGTGGATATAGAGTATATGGTACATTCAGATTGTTTAATCAGCTTGAATTTCAGGGGAAAGTAAAAACTGCAATTAAATATCCTAAAGATTTTTTATCTTTTGTATTGAAAAAAAAATTTGTTTTAGTAACTAATGACGGTACCAGAGGAAATGAAGTGATAGAGCGGTTGCGTTTAAATAGACGATACCCTATTTATCATTGGTATAGTGGTGTAAATAAAACTAATAATTGGGAAGAGTCAAATCAGGAAATACCAAATGATTTGTTTCTTTTTACTGCTGCACGAATTACAAAAATCAAAGGACAACATTTAGTTATAGAGATTCTTAATAAACTTCATGAAAATGGACATAAATTACATTTGTATATTGCAGGACCGGTCGATGATTCGGAACAGCCCTATCTGGAATATCTTAAACAAAAAGTAAAAGATTTTAGTCTTGCAGAGTATGTACATTTTATGGGCGATTTACCTAGATGCGATATGCAAAAAATGGCATCCAAATCTCTTGCTACTTTACTTTTTTCGGATATCAGCAATCTTGGAAATGTGTTTTTTGAGTGTGGAATGGCAGGTGCGATAATTATTACACGTGATGATTATTGTATGCGTGATTTTATCGAAAATGAATATAGTGGTTTTTTGGTGTCAGAGTATATGCAAGCAGTGAGTGTTGTAGAACGACTTTTGGGATTAAGCGAACAGGAAATCTTGGAAATAAAATCTGCCATTCGAAATTCAATAGATTGTAAAATGGTAACATGGGAAGAACGCTGTGACCGTGAGATAGCATTAATTACGAATGAAAATAAATAGAAAGAGGTTAGTGTAATGTTCAAAAAAATAATAAAAAAACATGTTAGAACTTTTATAAGGTATATATTGAAAATCAGAGAGGGAGAGACAATAAGTGCTGGTTTGATGAGGAAGAAGAGCCATGTGTTAAAGAAGTTTATTCATAAAACTGTAACCTTAGGTGAATTACGTGAGCAACTATTATGTGCGGGGATAAAATGTGGAGATACGTTAATTGTGCATTGTGCATGGAGAGATTGTTACATGTTACAAGCAACTCCTGAAGAAGTTGTTAGATTACTACTTGACATGGTTGGAAGTGAAGGAACGATATTAATGCCAGGGTTTGGTGAGGATATTTATAAACTTGATATCAATAATTCAAAATCTGCAGCAGGAGTATTATCTGAGTGTTTTAGAAACGAATCTGCCGTATTTCGAAGTCGATTTCCTTATTTTTGTATGCTTGCTAAAGGTCGTTGTGCAGAAGAACTAATTGAAGGTCATGAAAATGCGCGCATTTCATTTGATCATACATCTCCATATTATAAAGCAATTGATGAAAAGAATGCGAAGATACTGCTTTTAGGAATTAATCTATTACAAGGAGTAAAAACTCCCACGTATCACTTTGCTGCTGTAGATGCAGGAGCAAAGCAACCATACTACAAAGAATTATACAGTGACGAAGGCTGTGCTGTCTTTGTAGATGAAACTGGGAATAAGAAAGAAATGAAGTTTCTGAAACTAAAAAATGATTATTTAAGTTGTAAAAGGATAGATAGAAAACTTTTTCATAAAGCAAATTCTTATCAATCAAAATATAAAGGATTATATATTTCTATGGTTAATGGGAAAAAATTATATAGTGTTGTGCGTAAATATTGCGAAGATGGAGGGAAAATATATAAGAAGGTTACGAGAGTAATAGATTAAATATTTGGACGCATTAATGCGGAATAAAAAATAGCTATTTTTATTGGAGGACAAAACGATGAAGTATGCATTGATTGGTTGTGGACGTATAAGTCCGAATCATATTGAAGCGGCAAAAAACAATAATCTTGATTTTATCGCTATAAGTGATATTTTGCCAGAAGCTATGAACGAGAAAACGGAAAAATTCAGATTGGATAATGTAAGAAAGTATATAGATTATAGAGAAATGCTTGAAATTGAAAAGCCAGAATTAGTTGCCATTGCCACAGAATCTGGTAAGCATGCAGAAATTGCTCTCGATTGCATATCGGCTGGGTGTAATGTGATTATAGAAAAACCAATAGCACTTTCTATCAAGGATGCAGATGCTATTATTAGGGCAGGGAAAGAAAAAAGAGTTCTAGTATGTGCAAATCACCAGAATCGCTTTAACAAATCGGTACAGTACATACGTAAAGCGTTAGAAGCAGGTCGTTTTGGGAAACTATCCCATGGTGCTGCGCATATCCGTTGGAATAGAGGAAAGAAATATTATGATCAGGCGTCATGGCGAGGAACATGGGCTCAGGATGGTGGTTGTCTCATGAATCAGTGTATTCATAATATTGATTTACTTCGATGGATGATGGGAGATGATGTAGATGAGGTGATGGCATATACGGATCAACTTCATCATTCATATCTTGAAACGGAAGATTTGGGTATAGCAATTGTCAAATTTCGAAATGGTGCATATGGTTTGATTGAAGGAACTACAAATGTATATTCGAAGAATTTAGAGGAGACACTTTATATTTTCGGTGAAAAAGGTACAGCGAAAGCAGCAGGTACAAGTGATAATATCATTGAAGAGTGGAACTTCGGAGACGGTGTAGATGATCCGGAATTTGTGAAAGCAACTTATCATGAAAATCCTCCGAATGTTTATGGATTTGGTCATACGCCGTTATATGCGGATATGATAGATGCAATTCATAAAGGGAGAGGACCATATGTGGACGGAGAGGCTGGAAAAAGAGCATTAGAAATGGTTCTGGCAATATACAAATCTGCAGCGGAACATCGACCAGTGAAGTTCCCATTAGATAATTGCGCAACAATGGATTTCATAGGTAGGTTTGATAGGTAGAAGAAACTTATATGTTATTGTATTGTGCGTTAGAAAGTAAAGCATTGGAGAACTAAATAGTGGATATTAATACAGTTACAGTAATTGGTGCAACGGGAACTATGGGAGCAAATGTTGCTGGGATTTTTGCATCCTTTGGTAATGCAAAAGTGTTCTGTATAGGGAGAGATATTGAGAAAGTAAGGAAGACGATTCCAAGAATTGTTCAGTCAGTAAAAGCAGATGCAATTGCAAAAAGATTGATTCCAGCTGATTTTTCTATGCTAGAAGATTGTGTAATTAAATCGGATTTGATTTTTGAGAGTGTGAAAGAAGATATTAGAATTAAGAGAGAAATTGCAACCAGGGTTAGTATGGTTATGAAACCTACTGCTATCTTTGGTACTGGATCATCTGGTTTATCAATAACAACAATAGCTGAGTGTTATTCAAAGGAGCTACAACCACGTATCTTTGGTATTCATATGTTCAATCCTCCCTATACTTTACCGTTGTGCGAGCTTATACCGACAAAGTATAGTGATGTGGTCATAAAAAAAGAATTGTGCGAATATCTTAGCGAGAAGTTATTAAGAACTGTGGTTGAAGTTAAGGATTCCCCAGCATTTCTAGGAAATCGTATAGGTTTTCACTTTATTAACGAAGCATTAATTTATGCTGAGAAGTATAAAGATAACGGTGGCATAGATTATATTGATGCTTTACTTGGCCCTTTTACAGGTCGAACAATGGCACCGCTTATTACGTCAGATTTTGTCGGTCTTGATGTTCACAAAGCTATTGTAGATAATTTATATGAGAAAAAGATAGATTATTCTCGAGATTCATTTCTATTTCCGAACTACGCAAAGCAATTAATCGATGAAGGAAAATTAGGACGAAAAAGCGGTTGTGGATTATATCGGCAAATAAAATATGATAATGGATTAATACGTCAGACTGTTTATGACATAAATACAGGGCTTTATAGAGATGTGATACCCTTTGTTTTTCCGTTTGCTGATAAAATGAAAAAGCGAATTGAAGAAGGTGACTATCAGAGTGCTTTTGAGATTTTGGTAAGCAACCATAGTGAAGAAGCAAAGATATGCTTGTCATTTTTACTGAAGTATATAATTTATAGTCTTTATGCTACCAAAGAAGTTTGTTATGATATTACTGCCTCTGACGATGTGATGGCAACAGGTTTTAACTGGTGTCCACCACTTGCAATGTATCAGGCTTTGTCTACAGTTGTAGATGTTCCTACGCTAATTAATGAACGTCTCCCAGAAATTTGTCAGAAAGTAGATATAAATTATTATCTGATGGATGTTAAAACATCAAAATATGATTATAGATTATACTTTAAATCGGGGAGATAGAAACTATGGGTAAAGTATACATCCTTGGCGGTGCTCAGACCGATTTTGAAAGAAACTGGACCAAAGAAGGGAAAGGTATGGTGGCACTTCTTAAGGAAGTTATAGCTGACGGATTAACGGAATCTGGTCTGGGGTTCGATGATGTAAGTGATCTTAATAAAGAAAATAAAGTTGCTTGTTTTGTAGGTAATTTCATTGCTGAAAAATACGTTAATCAAGGACACCTTGGAGCATTTCTTACAGAGGTTGATAAAGCTTTTTATGGTGTACCAAGCGCAAGATACGAAGCTGCTTGTGCTAGTTCATCTGTAGCAATTGATGCTGCAGCTACAAAAATAAGAGCCGGAGAATATGATGTTTGCATCGTTGTTGGTTGGGAATTGATGAAGACGGTTGAGACTAGGATATGTGGTGATTTTCTAGGAAGGGCAGCCTATTACGAAAAGGAAGGACGAGGGATAGATTTTCCTTTTCCAAAGCTTTTTGGAAAACTTGCTGATGAAACGTTAAAAAAATATCCTGACCTTGAAGAAAAACGATATATGGATGCTTTGGCAAAGATTTCAGTTATTAACTACAGCAACGCAAAGCGCAATCCGTTAGCTCAGACACGCAAATGGTTTATGAGTTACGAACAAGCCAGTACGAGGGATACAGAAACTAATCCCTTAGTTGGCGGAAGACTTAGTGTGTCAGATTGTTCCCAGATAACGGATGGTGCAGCCGTTGTTGTGTTATGTAGTGAGAGCTTTATTAAGAAACGAGGTACTAGGAATAAGCCAATAATAAAGGGCTATGGACATAGAACTGCGCCAATATTATTTGAAAAAAAGATAGCAGATAATGGAGGAAGCCAGTATATATTACCTTGGACAAGACAAGCTTGCTTGGATGCATACCGGAGGGCTGGTTTGACTGTGGGTGACATTGATGTGTTTGAGACACATGATTGTTTTACTTCGTCTGAGTATGCTGCAATCAGTGCTTTTGGTTTGACAGAGCCAGGAAAAGAATATGAGGTGATAGAGTCAGGTTTGATAGAGTTTAATGGTAAAAGCCCTATTAATCCATCTGGTGGTCTAATAGGTTGTGGGCATCCAGTTGGCGCATCAGGTGCAAGAATGCTTCTTGATCTTTATAAGCAAGTTACAGATACAGCTGGTGGTTATCAGATAGTTGGGGCTCAGAATGGTTTGATGTTGAATATTGGTGGATCAGCTACGACCAATTATGTGTTTATAGTTGGTTTTGATGGATAAAAAAGATGAGTTATCTGTTTGTACATCCAACAAGCATTGTTGATGATAGCGTAGAAATCGGAGAAGGTACAAAAATCTGGCATTTTTGTCATATACAGAGCGGTGCGAAAATCGGAAAAAATTGCTCTTTCGGACAAAACGTTAACGTTTCAAATAACGTAAAGATTGGAGACGGAGTAAAAGTTCAGAATAATGTTTCCATCTATGAAGGCGTAGAGTTGGAAGACTATGTTTTTTGTGGACCGAGTTGCGTTTTTACAAATGATTTGACACCACGTTCTCGTTATCCAAAAGGTCACGCTGGGTATAAGAAGACTATTGTTAAACACGATGCCTCAATAGGTGCAAATGCTACTATTGTATGTGGGCATACCATCGGTGAATATGCTCTTATAGCCGCTGGTGCTGTTGTTACGAAGAATGTTCCTGCTCATGCACTTATGGCGGGAGTTCCTGCAAAAAGAATCGGTTGGGCATGTGAATGTGGTGCAATTTTGCCAGATAACCTTAAATGCGAATGTGGCCGCACTTATAAAAAGATTTCGGAAGAAGCTATAGAGGAAAATAAATAGATGGAATTTCGAGACTTAAAAAAGCAATATCAAGTGTTAAAGGATGATATAGACAAGGCAGTACAGTCTGTTTGTGCTTCTGCTCATTATATCTCTGGTCCAGAAGTAAAGGAACTAGAAAAACAGCTTGCTGAATATGTTGGTGTAAAACATTGTATCACTTGTGCAAATGGAACCGATGCATTGACTCTTGCGTTGAAAGCATGGGGAATAGGTAAAGGTGATGCGGTGTTTGTTCCAGACTTTACTTTCTTTTCCAGTGGTGAATGTCCTGCAAGTGAAGATGCAACTTGTATCTTCGTAGATGTTGGCGAACGTACTTATAACCTTGACGCAAAGAAGCTAGAGGAAGCAATTCTTAAAGAAAAATCCGAAGGAAAGTATTCGCCAAAAGCCGTTGTGGCCGTAGATTTGTTCGGACTTCCAGCAGATTATGATGTCATAAAACCAATCTGCGAAAAATATAATCTTCTTCTGCTAGAAGATGGAGCGCAGGGTTTTGGTGGCGAGCTGCATGGAAAAAAGGCTTGCTCATTCGGTGATATTTCCACGACAAGTTTCTTCCCAGCAAAACCTCTTGGTTGTTATGGTGACGGCGGGGCTGTATTTACAGACAACGATGAATGGGCTTCTCTTATTCGTAGCTATGCAGTTCATGGTAAAGCCGGAGACGATAAATACAACAATATCCGTCTTGGTTTGAACAGTCGGCTTGATACTATTCAGGCAGCAATACTACAAGCAAAATTCAAGGCTTTCAAAGATTACGAAGTTCGTGATATAAACAAGATTGCAAACTTTTATACAGAAGAATTTAAGTATGCTGGACTAGATAAAAAACTTATTTTACCAGAAATAAAAGATGGTTTTTTAAGCAGTTGGGCACAGTATACAATTCAATTACCACAGGAAGTAGACCGTACAGCTCTTCAAGCAAAACTTAAGGCAGAAGGAATTCCAAGTATGGTTTACTATATGAAGCCAATGCATTTGCAGGGAGCATATGCTGGTACAGATAGTGCTGTTGCCGATTGTCCTGTAACAGAGCGACTTTGTGGAACTGTTTTAAGTTTACCATTACATCCATATATGGAAGTAAAAGATGTTTCTTATGTTGTAGATACAATAAAGAAAGCACTTTAATATATGCATAATAACTAGGAGAAAAACTCATGGATTACAATACAATTTATTCAGAACTGATTGCGGGAGAATCAAAACTTGCACTTGTTGGACTTGGCTATGTAGGTATGCCTATCGCCGTAGAATTTGCCAAACATGTTCCAGTTATCGGATTTGATATAAACGAAAAGCGCGTGAATGAATACAAGAACGGAATTGATGCTACAAATGAAGTTGGTGAAGCAATCAAGAATACAACGGTAGATTTTACAGCTGATCCAAAGAAGCTGAGTGAAGCTCGTTTTATCATAGTTGCTGTTCCTACTCCGGTAAATGATGATACGACACCAGATTTACGCCCGGTGGAAGGAGCAAGCCGCACTGTTGGTCAGAATATTAAACCAGGAACTATCGTATGTTTTGAAAGTACAGTTTACCCAGGAGTTACAGAAGATATTTGTGTTCCGATCATAGAAAAAGAATCTGGACTGAAATGTGGTACAGACTGGAAAATTGCTTACAGCCCTGAGCGAATTAATCCGGGCGACAGAGTACATACTTTGACAAATATCAAAAAGATTGTTTCTGGTATGGACGAGGAAACCTGCCGTGAGGTTAAAAAGGTTTACGATATTGTAATAAAAGCTGGTACATTCCCTGTTTCAACAATTAAGACAGCAGAGGCTGTAAAAGTTGTGGAGAACAGTCAGCGTGATATAAACATTGCGTTTGTTAACGAAGTTGCAATGATTTGTGACAAGATGGGAATTGATACAGACGAAGTAATTGCTGGAATGAATACAAAGTGGAATGCACTTGGATTCAAACCAGGTCTTGTTGGTGGTCACTGTATTGGCGTTGACCCTTATTATCTAACAAATGCGGCAGAAAAACTTGGTTACCACAGCCAGATTATTCTGAACGGTCGCAAGGTTAACGATAGCATGGGTGCTTTTGTAGCAGATGCCGCAATTAAGCAGATGATTGAAGCGGGCATGGCTCCTAAAAAAGCTACAGTCGTTATTCTTGGAATTACATTCAAGGAAAACTGTCCTGATACACGTAACAGCAAGGTTGTAGATATTATTGACCGTCTTAAGGAATACGAAATTAAACCAATAGTAACAGATTCATGGGCAGATGTTGCAGTAGCAAAACATGAATATGGTGTTGATTTAGTTGCTTTCGATAAGCTCCCAAAAGCAGACTGTGTAATTGTAGCTGTAGGTCACAATGCGTTCCGTTCAATGAGTACAATGCAGCTCAAAGGCTTGTTCAAAGATACTTTACCAGATTCAGAAAAAGTTTTAATAGATGTTAAGAGTTTGTATCGCACAGATGAATTAAAAGCTTCTGGTATGCGATTCTGGAGATTATAATAAAGAAAGAATATGGAGGAAATCACTATGACGATTCAAAGGTGTACAAGATGTATAATGGATAATTCGTCTGATAATACCATTAGATTTGACGATTTGGGTGTTTGTAATTACTGTAGAGATGCCCTTGCGATCAAGGATAAGGTCTATTTCCCAAATGAAGAGGGACAACGGAAACTGCAGGCAATGGCTGATGAGATTAAAAAGACTGGAGCGGGAAAAAAATATGATTGTATTATTGGACTCTCAGGAGGTTTGGACTCATCTTATGTAACATTATTAGCATACAGACTGGGATTACGTGCTTTGGTTGTTCATATTGATGATGGATATGATACTGATATATCTAAAGAAAATCTACGTAAGATAATTACCAAGACCAGATTTGATTACAAGGTCATTCAACCAAATTCAGAGCAGTTTAATGCACTTACATTGGCCTTTATGAAGGCAGGTGTGCCTAATATCGCTATTCCACAAGATGATGTTCTTTTTGCATTTCTGAATAAACAGGTGAAAGAGTATAAGATAAAATATTTACTTTCTGGAGTTAATTTTGCATTAGAATCAATTTTGCAGACAGGTAATACACATTCAAATTCAGATGTGATTCACATCAAAGCTATCAATAAGAAGTTTTCAGGTGGGAAACTTGATAAGCTTTCGTTTATTTCTACTAATCAAAAATTGATTGATAGATATATACATGGGTATAAGACTGTCACTCCACTCAACTACATTGACTATAACAGAAATAAGGCTTTTCAAGAGTTAGCTGATTTTTGTGGATTTGAATATTATGGGCGGAAGCATTTAGAGAATAAGTTTACTGCATTTGTACAGTTAAAGTGGTTTCCTGAGAAATTCGGTGTCGATAAGCGGACATCTCATTTGTCTAGTATGATTATATCAGGACAGATGACTAGAGAAGAAGCGTTAAAAGAGCTTGACGAGCCGATGTATGATGAAACTCAAATGGAAGAGTATTTGAAACTTATCAAGAAAGGATTGAAAATTACTGAAGAAGAATTTGTGAATATTATGAGAGCGCCTACACACAGTCATGAGGAATACCCGGTAGAGGATAATACACTGTCTTATAAAATTGTTAAGGCAATCAGAAAGTATAGAAGAGTAAAACTGGAAAAAAAATTATAAGATTTTTTTTATATTTCAAAGGGATTTATGATTAAAAATGTTCGTGAGAAAATACAATACTATAGAACCTCCGGCTTGTTTGATGTGTTTGGAGCAAATGTAATTAATAAAGTAATTGCAATGCTTAGTAACATGGTTATTACAAGGATTCTATCTAAGACGGATTATGGAACATGGAGCTATATACTAAATATATATTCATATCTTTCATTGATTTCTGGATTGGGTTTACTCTCTGGTGCTTTTCAGTTTGGAGCTGAAAATAAAGGAAAAGAAAGTGAATTTAAGTATTACAAGTACTGTGCTTATATAGGATTTTTATCAGATGTTATATTGCTTTTAATCTTTACATGTGGAACTTTAATAATACAAATTCCTTTTCCGCATGCTGGAAGACTATTAAGATTGCATTTTCCGGTTGTTTTGCTTGAATTCATTCTAAATATGTTTCTAACGATTTTCAGGTGTGAAAATCGAATTAAAGAATATGCAAAATGTTTAAATATAAATACTGTCTTGATAGCTATGGGGACGTACATTGGTGCTTTTTTTGGAGTTGGAAGTATAATCCTGTGTAAATATTTAGCATTTTCAGCTTCTTGTACTTATATTATTATAAAATCAAAGAAAGAGTTACAGAGTATAAAAACAACTAGTTTTATAGAAAAGGAACATAGAAAGGAACTGTGGCATTATTCAATTTTTACGGGTATTAGTTCTATGCTTAATGGTCTGGTTTATTTAATTGATGTTTCTATGGTTGCACAATTAATAACCAACGAAATTGACGTTGCAAATTATAAAGTGGCTACACTAATACCAAATGCTCTAAACTTTATTCCTGCAAGTATTGTGATATTCCTTCTTCCATCATTTATTTACAATAGAAATGATTATGATTGGACAAAAAAAAATACAAAGAAAACTTTTCTGTATTTAGGAGTCTTTAACATCGTTGTATGTGTGTTACTATTTGTGTTAGCTCCGCTAGTAATATCATTTGTTTCTGGAAAACAATATTACGATGTTGTTCCAATTTTCAGAATATTAGTTATAGAATACTTTTTCTCTGGGACGTTTAGATTCCTATGTTGTAATTTATTATCTGCATACAAATGTGTGAATTATTGTTTGTTTATAAGCATAATGTCTGTGATATGTGATATCGTACTAAATTATTTTATGATTAATAAGATGAGTACAATTGGGGCAGCATATGCTACATTGATATCGATGGTTATTACATCTTTGTTGGCATTCGGTTATTTGATTTATAAAATCTATAAGAAGAAATTTATAGGTGGAGACAATGAATAGAATTTGTGAAGGAATAAGACGCTTATTTATATTTATAAATGCTAGATTCTTGGGTATGTTTATGTATAAAAAGAAATACTTTCCCAAAGGGAGGCATTTCGAACATTGGTATTCATATGGTTGGAGGTGGGTAAAATCTGATTTTTGGGGAAGAGTACTTTTAAAAAGAAATAGGGGAATTCCATGGCCAACTTCTCCATTGGCTACAGTTGGAAGAAATATTGAGTTTGATGTGCATGATTTGGATAATTTTCAAAGTCCTGGAACGTATTTTCAGACTTGGGATGCTAGGATTATAATCGGAAAAGGAACTATGATAGCTCAGAATTGTGGTTTCATTACAAGCAATCACGACATATATGATTTGAATTCAAGAGGAAACGCAGCGGATATTGTGATTGGTGAATGCTGTTGGATTGGAATGAATTCTACTATTTTGCCAGGAGTGATTTTGGGAAATCATACGGTTGTTGGTGCTGGAAGTGTTGTTACTCGTAGTTTTCCTGAAGGGTATTGTATTATTGAAGGAAATCCAGCAAAAAAAATAAAGATATTTAATCCTTCCGACTTTCATATAAATGATTAATAATGAGATTTGAATAAGCAAATCAAATGAAAACTTTTGGTTGTAAATAATGAGAAGAATAGGGAAAGATATCGAGAATAGCAAAAATAACTTTTTTAGAAAAATTAGGAACAATCATTTATGATTTTTGGAGGAAATCGATGGTTGATAAAGGTAAATATGAAAAATTACAAAGCTTGAAAAATACAGCATTCGTATGTATGCTTTCTGGAGTTATTTTAGGTATTATTTCTCACGGATATATGCTATTTAATAAAATTTCCTACTTTGATGATTCATTAGCTTTGTTGACTGTTGGTGCAACTGTTGATAGTGGTCGATGGGTATTGTATTGTTTGGGGCAATTTGTTCAATCGAATTTTGGTTTGTTGTTTAGTATACCTTTAATAAATGGTTTGATTTCAATTTTTTTTATAAGCGCAAGTGCCTCATTGATTTGTATAAAATTTAAAATCAAGGATAAATTTAATTTAATATTGATTACTGGCATTTTGATAGTTTTTCCTGTTGTTACATCTATCTTCGCATTCATGTTTACTGCACCATATTATATGTTTGCTTTTTTTCTTTCAATATTAGGAAGCATTTTATGTATAGTTGGGTATGAGCAAATTGAAATAGCAATTCTTTATAAGAATACAAAGAGAATGATAGCTAGTATATTTGTATCTGTTATAGGGGTTATTGTTATGATGATTCCGATTGGGATTTATCAAGCATTTGCAGCTACAAGTATTTGTTTGATTTGGATTTACCATTTGATTACAATTGGGAGACAAAAAACGAAAGTAGGGAAAGAATTGTTTTCAATTTGTATTCAAGGTATTGAATGGTTAATTAGTCTTTTATTATATTTAATATTAAATAAAAAATATCTTATTCAATTTGGATATTATGAAACAAATAACAATTATGCCGGTATAAGAACAATGACATCTGTGACATTTGATTCGTTATTTGAGGGTATAAAAAGAGCATATAATTGTTATTTTACGATAATAAAAAGCGACTATTGCGGATTGTTTGACTTTGGTATTTTACATTTGATTGTCACGATAACGTATATTGTTACATTAATTATTGTTATATTTAATTTAATTGTTAGTATAACAAGCAATAAGCAACGTATTCTTTATATATGTATGATATTATTAATGCCTTTATTCATTAATATTATGGAAGTACTTGTAAGTAATACTAGTGGAGAATCATCTGTATCAACGACGACTGTTTATAACCTTGTGTTTATTTTTATATTACCACTACTTGCTTTTGAGAATATAGACTTTGACGTAGAAAAACGTCGAGGATTAATTGTTCAGAAGGGTCTAAAACTTATCAATTATATAATCTTGATGTCTGTTATAGGATTTTATACTTTTTTTAATAATGCAGCATATATGAAGATGGGTATTTATATGAAACAAGCAGATATGTATTTTAACAGATTAATTTCACGTATAGAAAATCTAAAAGGATATGATTCAAAAATGTCCGTGGCTTTTTTGGGGGAATTCAATCCAGAAACATATGTTACATACAAACCTCTTGAGAAAATTCATATTCGTGGATATGAACAATATTTAATTATGAATAAAGGAGGATATAAAGCTTATCTTCCACATTATATGTATTTGAATAATAATTTCATTTTTTTAATGGAGAAAGATGAAATCAAGCTTGACACTATTACAAATTCAAAAGAGTATATGGGGATGAAAACTTATCCAGAATCTGATTCAATTTCTATTATTGATGGAATTATTGTCGTAAAACTGTCCGAAGAATGAGAGAAATAACATGTTAAGTGTAGTAATCCCTGTATTTAATGAATCTGAAAACATTGTTCAGATGATAAATGAAGTTAAAAAAAGTTTATACCGAGAAAACATTGAAAATGAGATTATTATTATTGATGATGGATCAAGTGATAGTACTTGGGAAGTAATCAAAAATATAGCTAGTAAAGATTCAACTATTCATGGAGTTGGGTTTACAAGAAATTTTGGAAAAGAGAGTGCAATATTTGCTGGTCTCAAAGAATCTAGGGGAGATGCTGTAGTTGTTATAGATGGGGATTTACAACATCCTCCAGAAACGATCATTGAAATGTATCATTTGTGGGAAAAAGGATTTGAGATAATAGAAGGAAGAAAAAAAGAAACAAATGAGAAATCGTTACATCTGTATTTTTCATCGATATTTTATAAACTAATTAGTAAATCTTTACGTATAGATATCAATCGATCTTCAGATTTTAAATTATTAGACAGAAAAGTTGTAACAACGTTAATTAATATGCCAGAAAGAAATGCTTTTTTTCGTGCTTTGTCGACATGGACGGGATATAAGACAGCAGAAGTAGAGTATATAGTAAATGAACGAAAGGCAGGAAAAAGTAAATGGTCAACATGGAGCCTAGTTAAATATGCATTTACAAATATAGCATCTTT
>JAEEGL016124147.1_pt1 | contig 22744 bp, 13 predicted proteins | sample 9134231 | NCBI WGS metagenome assembly JAEEGL01 (sample SAMN16246548, study PRJNA631951) | gut metagenome | biome: gut microbiome; feature: rumen; material: fiber-attached | host: Bos | place: Iran: Karaj | collected 2018-10 | reverse complement strand
GGGGGAAGTGTCCCCCCAACGGCGCTATTGGGCATAGCCCAATACGCGCCGCCCCCCTATGCCATAGCACTCAACGGCAGTGGAAGATTTGCGTGTGATGTGATGTAACCAGCTGTGATTGTCGAATTCCATCGATAGTGCCTCACATGGATGTGAAAATCAGCTGGCGACAATTCTCGCTGTGCGCCGTCTGAATTATGATTCGCGCATTCACTAAACGGCTCATAGTGGAAATGGCGGTGTCGTGAACGAGGTGAGACGGTTTTGTCACACCTTTTTGCTCGACAGCAATGTGAGTACGCGTTGGGGTCAGAATCCCCCAATGGTTTTCGCAACAAATTTTGTATGCTTTGTAACTCGTTGAAAATGAAAGAGAAATAATGTGTCTTAAACGACACATTGTTGGATTTGAATTTGCATAACGCGCCTATTGGCGATTTGGGAAGCAATCCCGTTTAGCAATCACAGATAGGCCAATACAGGCAATCCTCAGGAGGATGATATGGACAAGGCACCTTTGGGATCATTTGGTTTTAGAGTTTCGCTTGGTGGCGGAGATTTATCACTGTTCCAGGAAGTGAGCGGACTGGGCGTGCAGATTAATGTTACGGATGTACCGGAAGGCGGCATGAATTTTAGCTCGCACAAAGTGCTCGGCAACGCACAGTTCAACGATGTCACGCTCAAACGTGGCTTGATTGGTCCGGAAATGTTCAGCTGGATTAATGATGTCGTGGAAGGCAGAATTCAGCGCCGTAGCGTGACAATTGAAGTTCTGGATGACCAAGGCCAGGTTGCAAAGACATTTATTTGCGCGAATGCTGTGCCGGTAAAATGGGATGGTCCGACACTCAACGTGATGCAGGATGCGATTGCTACTGAAACACTCGTCATCGCCATTGAAGGTCTGACGGTGAGCTAATTTGACGTCAGATCAGTACCGTAGTTAGTCCCGAAAGTTCCGGGTAAGCCCCGGACGGGAAGGGTTATAAACGGCCCCAGAAATGGGCACAGCAAATGGAGATTAACGATGTCAAACGACAGGCATCCAGAAATAGAAAATGGGACGGTTGGTCGCATCCTCCGTCGCATGACTCTGGCAACGCTGGGGTTGGATGCGATGGATGGAGTGAGCGAGCAGTCGTTCGACGTCATCGATAAGGCAGATGCATTTGCTGAACGTCTGATGGGCGGAATGTCGAATGTAATGCCCAAGGTTCATACAGAATACATCGAAAGTCGTGCTTCGGGGCTGGCAGAACAGATCCTGACCGGCATGACGGGGTTAAATGGCCCCAAGAGTGCGACCGATCTTGGTGACTGGCAGTATTGGCTTGATGCCGCACTTCTGATGCTCTTCGATGAAGATGAAGAAGAGGAAGAAGAGGCAGTGTATGCGTCTGCCAGTAAAACTGCGCAGACGGCAAAAGTCGCACGTCAGCCAAAAATGCAGCAGGCCATGCGCGAACGCGTTGTGGCACTCAAAAATTCTGGCATTAAGCCGTCGATGCTGCAGGCGATGTCAACTGAACAGAAGCGTGCGGTGATTAGCCAGTTTAAATCTGCAAAGAAGTCCGTTACGCAGACGTCAGCTCAGAACAATGTTTCGGCAAGCCGTTCGGATGCTGCTGGCTATGCGCCCGTCGATGCAATGCTGTCAAACGCCGGTAATGCACAGCAGTTTGCCGACAGCCTGAAATCGGGGATTTCCGGCATGCAAACTTTCGCCGGTGTGTCCGCCGAAAGCGCACAGTTCGCGAGCACATTGCTGAATATCGTTAAAGCCGCATCATCGAATGCCACAATTCCTTCAGATGCAGCGAAAACGCTTGCAACAGATACATTTGTTACCGGTAAATTGACTGCAAGTCGTTCAAATGCTCTGACCGCAAACAAAATCGAACGTCTGTTTGCTCAGGATTCGCATCATGCGTTCGTATCCAATATCGCTGATAAGGCTGCGATCGTTTCGGCGAATTTGAACAATAGCGCAATGTCGAAATCTGCAATATCGCCCGAACACCGTGCCGAAGCCATGCGACTGGCCAATAGCTGGACGGAAGCCGTGGCAAGCCTGAATGCGTCTGGAAAACTCGAAACTTCGAGCGTTCGCAATATGCTGACGACGATCGATGCACTCGAAAGCATTGGTGCCGTTACACGTGAACAGGCTAAAGAAATTCGTCACGCTGGCCAGGCTTATGCCCGCCATATCCTCGCCGAAGAGGTGTCTCGTGATATTACAGCAATCGCCGGCCGTATCGAGCAAATGACCAATCGCGCTTCGACAGTTGCGAATGCCGATATGGTTTCTCAACGTGCGATGACTTACACCGGTAGTATGTCAGATGCCGAGGCCGTTCAGACGCTGAAGCATTCTGTCGCTGCGATTGCTGAAAAGCTTGGTTCATTATCTGAAACGGTTGCATCGAAAGTGCTTGCCGATGGTGAAACTGCAGCGACCATTCGCTGGCAGCGTGCTGCGGTGCGATTCACTCGCATGCAGGGCATTTCCGATGATGTCGATCGCGTGTTGCTGCGCGATATCGTTGAATCTGCCGAAGCACTGGGAAGCACAGGCGTTGTTTCTCCCGAAACGGTCAACCGTATTGTATCGATTCCGGCACAAATTCAGGCCTCACAGCGATTTGCTCAAAGCGCTTTATTACAGCCCGGCAGCACTCAGACATTGATCGCCGGAAACAGCGCAATCAACAGTGTGATATCTGCTCAAAATCAGGCTGCGGTGGGATTTGCCCCCGCTCGCGAAGCCGATAAATTCATACAGAATTCTGCGATTCAGATGCTCAGCCAGATTTCCAGCCGCGTCGAATCATCTGTCGATACTTTGATCAGCAATATTACGACAAGTGGCGTGCAGACGCATCAGGTCGAGTCGTTCGTTAAGGATATCCGCCGGATTGCCTCTCAGGGCAAAGCTGCAGCTGGCAATGATGCCATCTCTGTTATCGAAACTTCTGCAATTATCGAATCTCTCAGTGATAAACTCGATCAGTTCGCACAGTTCTCTGCTCGCAGCGTTGTGGAACAGGGCTATGATGAACTCACGAGCGATGCGCCGACATTTGTCTCCGCCAATGAATCTGAACCCCAGACCGAGTCATCGTCTGCAGCCATGAATGCAGCTGCCGTTTCGTCGGTACGCGAACTTCAAACTGCATTGCAAAAAGCTCAGTCTCATGCACAGGCTCAGATTCGTTCGTTTGTTGAGTCACAGAAAGTTTCTGCACAGCAGGCCGAAACCCGTAAGCATCTCGAAGCTCTGGCTGCCGCCAATACTGTCGAAGCGATGGTTAAGGCCCAGAATGAACTTTCGGCACACCTGTCGACTGAGCAGCAGACACAGCTCAAACGCACCATCGATGCCGTCAAAGCCAGTGAATCTCATCTCGAAAATGTCAATCGTCAGATTCAGATGATTGAGCATGCAGTCAAGTTGTCAGGCGAGCTGAAAAACGTTCTGCACAATGGCATTCATGCATCAGCATCGGCCTCGCAGGCACTTCGCAATCAGGTGAATGCGCCCGTGATGCTCAGTGATGTTCGTGTCAATGGTGATTATCTTGCGACACTTGGCCAGACGCTCAGCTCCTATGCGAAGATTCGTGATGCATTTTCGAAGGTTCAAAGCGGTTCGATTTCCATGCTCAGTGGTATGGATATCTCGCGCCTCGATAAGATGCTTTCGATCGTTGGACCGGTTTCTGTTGCGTCCGCATCCGACAAGTTTGCTGTTTCCGATAGAAATGTATCTGCGGCTCAAACTGTGGTGTCCGGATTTGATAAACTCCAGAGCATCGTGAATCACCAGAATCTCAGCATTTCTGCAGCTGATGTGGATCTCATCAAGCAGTATGCCGTTTCTGGTCAGCTGGATAAGGCTTTGGCTATTGCCAGTAAATCGATTCAGGCGCAGGCCTCGGCGCAGAGCAATGCGGTCAATAATGTTTCGGATATCAAGCATGTGATTGGTTCATTGGCCAGTCATCCGGAAATTGCACGTCAAATTTCCGAACATCCCGAGATCGCGAAACAGATTAGCCAAATTCTTGCATCTGACAGTGTCGTTGCAGGATCCAGCAGCGCTCGTGAAACATCCCAGCGTGCATCCATCGAAGCATTCCTCAATACGATGACAACTGCGAATCCGGAAGTTGTACTCGGCTATGATGAAATCATTCCCGAAACGCCATCACTGGTTTCTCAGCAAGCCGTTCGCAGCAGTCTCTATCCTTCGAGCGACAGCCAGAACGATCTGACAGCCATGCTTGGTTCGCGTAAAGCCATTGAGCTGCATGCATCCGAGATGGCAACAGGCCGCCCGGGCAGTGCACAGACGCTTGGCCAGGCTATCGAACGCTGGGCTGCATCCGCACAAGGTGATAATACTTTCGTATCCTATGGTATCAGCGAAAATGGCGAACACGTCAAGGTATCTCTCAATCTCAAACAGAATCAGGAAAATGCTGGTTATCAGCTGCGTCAGAGTATTGGCTCTTCATACATGCCAGCAGCCGTTCGTCATCAGCTCACGTCGCCTGTTACGGCTTCTATCAGCATCGACAAGCTGAATTCTGCACAGACGATTTCTGGTGCCGAAGACTTTATGCCGGTGATTGCTGGTGCCAATCAGTCCTACGCCGCATCAGACGCTTCCACCGAACGCATCCTTGCTTCGCTCGCTACATCAACGCCTGATAAACAGGTGGCTGCATTGCAGCAGCTTTCGATGAGCGGTGTCACGCTTACCGAAGCCCAGCATGAAATGGTTCGATCCGCATTGCAGCAGCAAATGTCTGCAAATGCGCAAAATGCTCAGAACATTCAGGGTATTCAGAGTGCTCAGGGGGTTCAGAATGCTCAGAGTGCAGGCATGCAGTACACATCTGCTTCCGAAATCGCTTCAGCCATTCAGAACCTGTCATTTGCCAAGGCATCTCAGGCTAGCGCCAATAATGCGCAGACGATTGCGGAACGCAACACAGTGAGCGGAATTCTCGGACGTTTGGGCATTCAGTTCAATGCAACAGGCCGTATGCCAGAAACTTCCGAAAGACTGCAGCTGAATATTGGCAATGTCGATTTCGATATGACTTCGGCAGATTTCGTCAATATGGTTGCTAAACCTGCAATTTCAGCCACCAGTTTTATGGCTCCGTCGCTCGTCAATGCAGACAACGTCATGTTCTCCGGCTATGCATCTTTGATGCAGAATCAGGCTGAACGCCGCAGCATTAAATCGCTGCGTAAATCGTATGTCGAAGCAATGGCAAAATCTGGTGTTCGCAGTACCCATGCCGAAATCGGATTCAATACTCAGTCATTCGCCAATATTCTGGGATTGACTGCTGGTTCATTTGCAAACGATAACAGTTTCCGAATGCTCAGTGGTTCATATCAGACCGAAGATTCGCATGCATTTGTCGCACCGGCTTCTGCAAATATCGCTTCGTCGGCATTTGCATCCGATGTTTCTTCGAATGTTTCTGCGGGTTCATCATCACAGTCTGTTTCTGGTACAGAAGAATCACTCGCTCAGTCGATTGTCGAAGGACATGCACCTGTTGCCAGCTCTGAATATGGTTCCAGTGTCGATTTCTCCTGGATTTCGAGCCAGCTGTTGCCGCAGTTCAGCGCAAATAACAACAATAATGCATCTGCATCCGATACCGTCAGCGGCGGTAGCCGCCAGATTCTGGGACGTATCGACAATATGCTCGATTACGTCGAAAACATGAGTTCGCGCAATGTCGGCGTGTTCGATTCGAACGAAACCGTCCGCGTACTGCTCGAAGCCATGCCTACCGAAGGTGAACTTGGCAACAAGGGATTACCGAAATGGCGACACAAAGATACCAAAGCAGCCCGTGCTGCCGAAGCACGTGAACTTCGCGACGCTTTGGCCAAGATCGGTGCTAACCCCATTCAGGGGGCGCAGCGCGCAAACGATCGCAACTATGTGAGCCCGAATCTGTTTGCCAACCAGAATCAGACTACTGCGCCGTTGTTTAGCGGTGGCACAGAAAGTAGTGGAGGGTCGGCTCCTGGCGCATCTGCCACGGCGGGAACTACTGCAACCGATCTTCCCTCCGATGGAAACCTTCCGCAGGAAGATCTGCAGTATATTGCAGAGGAAATTTATAATAAAATCATTGACGATCTTAAAACCGAACTCAAGCGTAGGAGGACAGAATAATGGGTATTATACATCAAGCTGAAAACCAGTTAGGACTTGACAAAATGGTTCAATCCTTAAGTAAACTCAGAATCAAATGCCATCCAGATGATAACCCTGGTGGTGAGGTTGTTTGTTCGTACAACCCCAAAGAGGTTTCCTTTCAAAAAGGTGTTAACTGGTCTCCAGATGCTCAAGGTGTCGCTACTAATTTTCCTGCACTTCAGTTTACAGGCGGTAATGCAATTAAATGCACAGCTGAACTGTTTATTGAAGGATATGAAAAAAAGCAGGATGTGCGCGGACCAGTAAAGACATTGATTTCATTCTGTCTAAAGCATCCTCAAGCGAATCCGCGAGATATCAGACCACCTAGAGTTAAACTGATCTGGGGTGCACAGGAAATTCTTGATGGTGCTTCATTTCAAAATGCTGTGATAACGGATGTTCAGGTTCATTATACGATGTTCTTGCCAGATGGCACGCCCTGCCGTGCCAAGGCCTCTGTTTCTATGCAGGAAGCCGATGTCGTGAGTTCCGGTGGCGGGGCTGATGGTAGCGAAAAATTAGTAACATTCTCGTCAAATACGGAGATTGCTAATTATCCAGGTGCAACAGAAGCAGCAGATAAAGCTGGCTATGATGTCATTGACGGTCGTGGTTCCGTGACATTGTCGATTCCAAGCTCCGGTAATTCAGGAACAAATGGTGATGATTGATAATTAGAGTAACGGGGGATCCCCGTTACTCTTCCCAAGGAGGTAACAATGGCTGGACTAAGAACACCAGATTTTTTGATGACGATCGGAACGAGAGTCTTTGATGATCCCCCACTAAGGTACAGAGTTACTGAGATTATCGTTGAACAAATGTCGGATGGCACCAGTAATTGCAAGATTATTCTGGACAATCGCGATGATCACTATACATATGAAGACAAGATTCAAGAAGGCGAATCCATCTCAATTTCGATGGGATTTGCCGATAAGAACAGTACAAAGCCTGTTTTCGTTGGTACTGTTACGAGTGTAAAGATTGATCAGACCGAGGCTACACGAAAGCTTATTACTGTCACTGGTGATGATCCTTTACATTGTATGACAACTGGCCGTAGGCGACGTTCGTGGGAAAAAATTACAGATTCTGATGTGGTTACTAAAATCTTCCAGGAGCATGGATTAAAAATCGCTGAAGTTGAAGATACTGGAATCGTTTTACCCTTCGTTGTCCAAAATAATCTGAATGATTTGAATTTTGTACAAGAGCGGGCCAAACATAATGGCTATGAACTCAGGTATGAAATCAATAAAGAACGCGAAGGCGTTGTATTTGCTAGACCAAAACGTGATATTGGTGATGCCATTCTGCGATGGGATTCCGACAAAGAAGATCAGGCAACATCCATTCTTCAGCGTTGTAAGTTCGATACGACCACAGTTAATCAACCAACATCTGTGAAAGTGCGTTGGTACGACCCAGATGCTGCTGAACCAATTATTGGTACTGCAAGTGAAGTCACCGGTGGTACGATGGATGGTTCAATAAGACAAGGTAACTCTTCGTATGAGCTACAGGTGAGTGATATTGCTGTTTATAGTGTCGAAGAGGCCGAGCGCGTTGCACAAAGTATTCTCGATCAGAAAGCTGGAGAATATTTAACAGGTGATGGCCAGAGCCTTGGCTGCCCGGATATTATTTCTGGAAAACGTGTTAAAATCTTAGATGTTGGTGATTTTGAAGGATTTTATTATGTAACTGAGTGCAAACACCATTTCAAGGTTAAGGGTGGAACGAGCTTTGGTTATTGGACCTCATTCAAAGTCTCCAGAACGCATTCTCACAAACAATAAATCTTCTCTTGCATATCTCTTTTTCATGCGGCGCGAAACGCGCCGCTTTTTTTATGCCTGGAGGTTTTCATGCAGATAGCCATCGTTGGCGCGGGGCGAATGGGGGTTGCGCAGGCCAGATTAGCCAGGATTTTAGGGGATAAAATTCTCTTTGCCATTGATCCGCAGCACGATGCTCAAGTTTTTTTTGCAAAGGAATTTGGTGTTTCCTGTTACCGTTCGATTGAGGAAGCTTATGATGCGCCCTGGGATTGTCTCGATCTGGTTTGGCTGGTGGTCTGTGATGATCAAATTCAGGCTGCAGCTCTATCGATATCCAGATACATCCAGCCGCATACTGTTGTTTTCCACACCAGCGGCGCATTATCTTCGCAAGTGATCAAGCGGGTTTTGCCCAATAATCCGTGTGCATCACTGCATCCGCTCGTATCGTGTCCGCTAAAGACTGTCACAGACGATGAATGTCTGCGAACCTATCAGCATCTCATCCATACTTATGAAGGTGATGATGCAGCGCTTGGTTTGGCTAAATCCGTTGTTGCCAGATACGGAGCGGATCTCGTTCAAATCGATAGCGATAAGAAAAGTCTGTATCACGCCGCAGCTGTATTTGTTTCCAATTACCCGGTGACGTTGCTTCACATTGCAACAAATCTTTTTGAAACCTGTGGGATGACACATGAACTGGCTAAATCGGCCTCAAGACGGTTGCTTTCGCAAACCAGCTGTGCCGTTGAAAATGCTGAAGATGTGGATGCACTCACCGGACCGGCAAAAAGACACGATATGCAGACCATTGCTGTTCATCAACACATCCTTGAGCCATATCCCGAACTCTTGAATCTTTATAACGGTTTGCTTGGGGAAACGTTAAAAATGCTTAGCCAGCATCCGGCAAAAACTACGGAAAATGCCTAAAATCAGTCGGACTTCTTCGCCCAACTTTTTGCCAGCCTTTGGGGCTGGCAAAAAGTTGGGAAAAAAGAGGGGAATGCTTTGAACCCCCGGTAGTCGCTGCGCGCCAACCGGGGGCTACTCGCCCAAAGCCCTACGGGCTTTTTAATGAATACCTGAATTCACCGGTAGTCGCTGCGCGCCAACCGGGGGCTACTCGCCCAAAGCCCTACGGGCTTTTTAATGAATACCTCAATTCTCTGTTTGTCACCTGGGGTGGGGCTATTTTGAACGCTTACGGTGTTCTCACGTGAGGGCTGAGCAATTACCGAATTTTTTTTTTTTTTGCAGATTGATTTTTTTTTGTTGACATTAAAAATCTCCATGGTATGTAATACGGCTACTCTAAGAGTGTCCATATAAGATTGGATGCAAGGTGGATATTTTTGTTCTTTTTTGGAGAGCGCCATGGATGGCAGATACAATATCTTTTGCACGGCCTATCATTCCTTGAACTGTGTGCCAGCATCCATTGGGTTATCCCGAGCATCTGATAGCGATATCATCGGGTTGAGCGAGGGGGGCCCGCTTAAATACCTTGTATAAACTCCTCTATATATAGCAGGAAACATATCGCTTAGAACTTATTCAGGTCGCCATTGCGTGTTGTCGTCTCTATGTATCGCGACAAGACGTTCTTTTGGCGTGGCAGACTTGTATCTATATTGTTTTCTGTGATTTATAGAGGGGGCTGAGAACGTTGTATTTTTGTCTATTTCACATCAGCACACATCACAAACAAGGATTTCATATGAATAAGCAAAACTCAGATACAGCCTATATCACCAGGAACAAGTTCTTTCTTCAGAATTATGAACTGTTTGACAAACTTTCAAATATATATGCGCGAAAAATACACCGCGTATTTCCGTCTGTTATGATGTGCGATTTGATCGGTTATGCACTGGAGGGCATGCTCGTTTCGCTGGATAAAGTAGATTTTAACTCATCATCCTGGCTTTCGTATGTTCGTCGTTATGCATTTTTAAATACGATGAATGGTGCGATGATCATGATTGGACGTATGCGCTGCAGGTCCAGGCAATCTCAACCCAAATATGTTCAGTTATGTATCACTTGTGCGGATCACGAAAAACTCATTGCATATTCTGATCGACAGCAACTAAGGCAATACAACGACTTTGATACAATCCTAAATGATATACTTGAAAAAGATCAGATAGAATGGTTCATGAATAAACTCAATAATACAATCCAATATAAGATTCTCAAGCTTCTGATACAGAATTATTCAATTCCTAAAATTGCCAGCATTTGCCACCTGACTGCAAAAAAAACGCGTAAGATAGTATTATCACTTCCAAATATCTTTCAATTGGCTGCGCAAAATATGGATATATCCTACTGTTTAGATCCGATTCGACCATCGCGACGATTTTATATAAGAACCAAAAATGTCATGCCGCTTCGGGTATACAGGCAAATAAATATGAAAACACGCCGTATTGCTGCAGGCAATAGGCGTGTTGGCGAGCAGTAGAGACGCGCACCGGCGCGTCTCAAGGCGAGCGCGTGTGGCGGCCGTATTGCGAAAGCAATAGGCCGCGCCCATAAAATATGGCTTTGTTTAACCAGAAAGATTACAAAAACTCAGCGGCAAAACTAATGAAGTGCGGCGATGATTTGGTTTCGGGTCGGCATATTGAAGCCACTGATGGATTCGCCTTCGTTGATTGGCGAGCGCTCGATACTGCTGAAATCGATACCGAGGTTTGAGAGAATTTCGTCGAATGCGCTTTCGTCAGCCTTACCCATATAGATTTCGGCGCAAACACTGGCGGGATCGTCTGCTTTGATTTGGATCATACCAAAAGCGACTTCTTCCATCAGATTTTTGAGCAATGAGGCGAGGTTTGCAGCCGTACCGGAGACGGCGATTCGTACGGAACCGCCCGGGGCAACATGGACTGGGGCCTGAGTGACGGGAATGTCTTTACCTAGAATAAGCATAATTTCTCCTTATATTTCAACGCCGTAGCTGTCCAGAATGAGCAGCACGCGGTCGCTGAGTTTGACGAGTTTGCCCAGTTTTTGTGTTTCGGCGATGGCGGCTTCGAGCAGGTATTGCATGCCGAGTGCTTCGTTTTTGGCGGCGGCGCGGATGGATGCATTGAGCGTGGCATTGCGGATGTGGCCACCCGAAAGCTCGAAACTTTCGGCCAATATACGCCAGTTGATGTCGTCCTGCAGCGGTGTTTTGGGGGCGATGAGGGATTTCCACAGCAGCATGCGTTCTTCTTTGTCGGGGTCTTTGAATTCGACGATGTAGCGCAGACGCCGTTTGAAAGCCTCATCAATGCTGGATTGGAGGTTGGTGGTGAGGATGCTGATGCCTTCGTAGGACTCGAGACGTTGGATGAGAAAATTGACTTCGAGATTGGCGTAGCGATCGTTGGAAGATTTGACATCGGTTCGTTTGGCGAACAGGGAATCGGCCTCGTCGAAGAGCAGAATGGCCTGTGCTTTTGCGGCTTCGTCAAAGATTTTGGCGAGATTTTTCTCGGTTTCGCCGACGTATTTGTCGACGATTCGCGACAGATCGACGCGGTATAGAATTTTGCCGAGTTCGTGGGCCATGGCTGTGGCGAGCAGCGTTTTACCGGTGCCTGGGGGACCGGCGAACAGCATCGATAGGGAGTTGCCGTAGTTGCTGCATTTTCGGTATCCCCACTCGTCGAGAACCTTGCGCTGACAGCGGGCAAAATCAAGAATTTCGTGGACGGTTTTGGCTGTGCTGTCTGGCAGAATGACGCGTTCGATGGGGATGTCGCTTAGAACGACATCGGCGAGGTTGTCGAGATCGTGGCTGAAACACTGGCGAATTTCTTCGAGTATGTGATGAGATTCGAGGGTTGCGGAGGGATCGACTTCGGAACGTTGAGCGTGCGCATCGAGACTGCGTTGAACGGTCTGAAGAATTTCGCCAACGGTGAGCTGGTAATTGTTCGAAAATGATGATGCAATGCGGTGCAGCTCGTGATCGTCAAAGATTCCGGTGAGGGCTTCGAGCCAGATGCGTTCCTGTTCGGCTGGCGCAGGCATGTGGATGTGACATTCGACCATGTTTTCGAACAGCCGCGTGATGGTGGGGCTGCTTTTTTGAGCTGAAACGACGATGGTGCCGGGATAATAAGCAAAATGGCGTGATAGCGGCGGTTGCAGGTTGTCGAGCATGTGTTCGGCAACAGACCCGGGTTTGAGGGCATCCAGGCGAATGAGTAAAACGGCATTGAGTAGCAGTGATTCTCGCAGATAGTCACAGATTCTCATTTCGATTTCGTCTTCGGAAAGGTGTTCAATCTCGGAAACGAAATCGACGCCAATAACGCGTTTTTTGAGGATACTTTTGGCGAAGCTGCATGTGGCGGTGCGCCTGCCGGAATGCGGTGCGCCGGTGAGCAGAATACGCGCCTGTGGCATGGACATCAGCGATTTAAAGTGTTTGGTAAAATCTTTGGAAAGTGACAGCGCTTGTGGGCGAAGTGCCTGTTCGTACAGATGCATGTGGGGGGAAAGATTGGCTGTGAGTTCGGCGTTTTTAATGGCATCGAGCACTCGCTGATCGATGCCAAGATCGGCAAATGCACGTGGCAGTAAACCTGCAAAACCATAGCCACGCTCGGGAATGAGCAGACGCATGCGGATGAGTTGGCCACGATCACTGAGCAGCTCCATATACTTTCGGGCAGTTTCGCGATCAAAGCTGCACAAGTCGCATATAAACGATACCTTGAACTTTCTGGCATTGAGCGTACCGGCAGCAAAAGACATTGCTCGATATACCGTGCTATCAATGGCTGCCAGTGCAACGACGACGAGCAACGTGATTTCGTCGTGATTGAGGGCAAACGTTTTTCGAATGCGTTCTATCGCGAGCTCGACACCTTCGGATACGGCTAAGTTCCGGATGGAAGCAAGCGCATCAGACAGATTCACCATTAAATCGAGAATCTCTTCCTGTGTCGGGATTTCCTTGTGATCGAAGAATATATTTTCGTTGGGCAGACGCACCGAGCTAAAAAACATATCATCGTCGTAAAGTGCGCGTTCGAGAACTGTACTCTGGATCGGGACTTCGTCTGTATCCTGGCCGATGCGGAGGCAACGTTCGGGAAATCGGCGGGCATAAAATGCGCACAATAAAATGACGATATGGCGCCAGACATTGAGGTACGCTTCGTTCAGGCCTTCGGGAGAAACGTCAATCTCCCTTTGATTATCTTGATTATCGGCATCGTCGCGGGATTCTGTCGACGCTTCGGCATTGTCAGTATGACGGTTTTCACTTGATGCTTCTGCATCTGATGCGCTCTGTGCCTTTGGATTATTGATATTGTCGTGTTTTTCATTTGGCATAATCAGTCTCCTGTGCTGGTTGTCGTTCAGGATATTCATACTGGATTTACCATAATTGTTCTGCAACATGTGCTTTTTTTTGTAACAGTTCAGCCGGGGGCTCTGCCCCAAAAAGTTAAATGCTGTAGCCCTGCCTGGAACCGTTACTGCAATCCTGTGTCGGGTTGAATTGGTCTTTTTATTTGCGGTAAATCTCTATAAGATAAAGACCGTTTTGTGCGATATGCGCAGAATGCGCAATCGTGAACGTTGTGATAGAGCGAGCTGATGAATAAAAAAAGATCGATATTTTGGTTTCTTGCCGGAATGATTTCGGTGAGTGTTTGTGCGGGTTTACAGCCTGCATGGGCCGAAGAGTCAACTGAATCTGAAGATGCTTCCCGTGTGTCGCGTGCAGTCTGGATCTCGCCGGCAACAGAACACGCGCCCTGGCTGGATAATCGTCCGAACATGCCACAGATGGCTGTACCACAGGTTTTGGCTGTCGGCGGTGATATTGCTCTGATGCGGCTTCCGGATGGCAGAATCGTGGCGGCAGATGCACAGCTCAATGCGCTCGGCGATGTCTGGATGCCATCGTCTGTCAAATGGTTTGGTATCGACGGCCAAAGCCGGATTCTCGTTTATGATGGCGTGCATCTGCAGCTGGCTCAATCCTATCGTGAGGCTTCGGAAGAAGCGGGGTATCGCGATATTCTGTCGATTGCGAATACAGCCTTTATCGATAGTGGATCTTCGGTTGTATCATATGTCGATGGAAGCAGGCTGATGCTGGCGAATCTCGATTCTGGCATGACCCGTGATGTGACGCTGACTGATTTCTTTGCAGATGCCAGGGTTGAGCGCATGCGACCTGAAAATGTCGCAGCGGATGAAGCTGTAAAGCTTTCCAAGAATAAGAAGGCGATAAAAGCGCTTGAAAAGCTCGAAGCGGATGCAGCGGCTGCGGCTGCCGAAAGTGCACTGCAGCCATTTGAAGTCGCCGGATTATGGGTACGACCGGATGATAAGGTCGTTGTGCGCGTGCGGCGCTTGCTCAATGAACGGACATTTGTTTCGGCTGATGGTGGCAAATCCTGGCAACAGATTTTGGATGCCCCGAAAACACTGGTTCATCAGGGAAACTGGATTTGGGATGGGCATGATTTGGTGCTCGGCGAAGATGGCCAGTCGTTTGTGAAAATCGAAGGTACAGCTGTTTCTTTGCCAGATCGCTGGATGATGGCGCATTCTCCGGAAATGGGCAAAGTGCTGCCCGAAGACTGGATGCATAAAGTAAATCCAGTAAAACCAGCGCAATCAGAGGCAGACGGCAATTCAGTCGAAGCCGAAGCGCAGGCATCCGAAACACAGATCTCCGAAGCTATCGTCAATGTCGGAATGATTCCGATCTGGACGGCTTCTGAATCGCACGATTTGTATCGTCCTGTGAATGGTATTTATCAGCCGAAGCATGACAGAACCGGCATACAGATGGGATTTTATCGCAATGCATCGTGTCCGGGGCAGATGGCGACTTGTGATGCAGGCATTCGAAATGCGCCCGATGCCTGGCAGATGACGCCCGAAGGCAGGCTGGAGAATCAAAAGCTTCCGGATAATTGTGCGCCAAGATATCTGGACAGCGAACGGGGATTGGGGCTGTTGATTTGCGATGCGGCAGAGGGTGAGGTCGGTATTTATGTAAAGACTGCCGATTCTGATTGGGTTTACGAGACGAAGATGCCCGCAGAAATCGCAGAAGGTATTCAGATTGCGGGTTCGGATGATGGTACAATCGCGGTGATGGGGCAGTGTCACAATGAAGTGATTGCGAGCGCCGATTCTGAGCCCGAGACACCAGAAACGACGGTCTGGATGTGTCCGGTAGCTGTCAGACAGCCGATGGCTGTATCGCAGCCGGATGCATGGCGATTGGAACGCATGGTGAATACAAGCGCAGTTTCGGTGATATCCGGAGGTCGTTTGCTTGCGATTCAGTCGGATTCGCCGGGGGCAGCATTTCAGCAGATGAGCTTGCTCGCACCTACGTCATCCGAGACGCTGGTGGATCGTTTTGATCCGTCGCTTTACGAAGGCGTTGTGCTGACGAATGATGGTTGTCTAGCGTTGTCGGATGGAACGGTGCCGCCCGAAACGCTGAAAAAGGGCGGTGAAAACGTTCAGCTGCTTTCGGTATCGGGCGGTTTCGCTGGTATGGATTGTGTGGCATCCAAAGCGGTTATGGATGCAGAAATCGCCGCAGCAAATGAAGAAGAGGCGCCTGTCGGTGACGCGCGATATGGCTTGCGGCTTGGCGCTGCCGGTTTTTTTGCTTCGGGGGATGTTCAGACCTGGGCCATGCGTGTCGAAGGCTTAATTCCGATTTACGGCGGACAGTACGAAGTCGGACTGCTTTACCGCATGGGTGGCGGTAACAAGAGCTCTGCAATGGGGCATCTTGGGATCGTTTCGGTGCGGTGGCGGTATGACGGTCTGCAGCTGTTCGATTTTGCTGTCGGTGCAGGTATCGGATACGGCAGCATGTGCGGCTACGAAAAGGAACGCGTCAGCGAAGAAGAAGCCGAAGAAACCGCTCAAAATGTTAAGAAAAAAGGATATGAAGCATGCAGCACGCTGTCGATTCGATATATGGTCTCGGCCATTGCTGCCTATAAGTTTGCAAAGCAGTGGAAGTTGTATATCGCCGCAGAATTGCTGGGTGGCAGTGAATGGGGATTCGATATCGGCGGCGGAATTGAGGTGCGATTCTAGCACATAAAAAGCATGCGGCGTATTCGGGCTTGCACGAATAGACGCATGCCCCATGCGTATCGGGCACAACCCGATAGCATGGGCACCATCATAATACCGAAATTTGAGTGTTATCAGAAGTCGGCGTAAAATGCAGAATGGGGATTTGGGTGAATGTGTCAGCATTGCCACTTTTGATAAGAGTTTACAGATATGTCACAGCATGACGATTTATTCGAGGCTGCTATCAAAGCCATTGATGCAGTATCCGCGATGCGGTCGGGCGACAAGCAGCCGCCGGAAGATGACCTCGATGATGCGCTTCAGAATATTGATATCGGCAATATTTTCGAGTCTGAAGAGAACGACGGTGCGCAGGAAGAGCCGGAGGAAGACCTCAATCTTGAGTTCTCGATTTCGGCATTTCAGGCGGCAGACAGGGCTTCGGGCGTGTCGGAAGATACGAACGGGATGACGTCGCCGGCTTCATCTTCGCTGAAATCGGGAGAGGGTGCCGGGCAATCGGCCGATTACCTTTCTTTTGTCAGCAAAATCGATAAGCTTCAGGGGACACTTGAGGCGAAAACGCTTGAGCTGACCCAGGCTGTGCAGCATCTGAATGCGGCGAATGAAGAAAACGCCAGGCTTGCAGCGTCCGAAAAACAGCTCAGCGACCGTGTTGTTCGTTTGTCGGCGGATTTCGATAATTATCGAAAACGCGTGGCGCGCGATCAGGAGCTGCAGAAACATCAAATCGAGGAACGCATCGTGGTGAGTTTTCTGAGCGTGATGGATAACTTCGAGCGTGCCATTGCACATGCGAAACAATCCAGCGATTACGAACAGCTCTTGCGCGGTGTTGAGCTGACCAGTCGAATGTATCTTTCGACGCTTGCCAAACATGGCTGCGTTCCGTTCGATAGCCTCGGAATGACTTTCGATCCGGTCTATCACGATGTCTTACAGCGAGTGATTGATCCTGAAAAAGAAGATAACGTTATTGTTCAGGAACACCTGAAAGGGTATATGATGCATGACAGAGTTGTGCGTCCTGCACTGGTTGTTGTTTCACAGCAATGTGATGAGGCTGAGATGGGCGGAGATAAAGAAAAGGGCGTTGAGGAAGGTGAGTCATGTCAAGGGTAATCGGAATTGATTTGGGAACGACGAACTCCTGTGTATCGGTGATGGAGGGGGACGAGGTCATTGTGATTGCCAATCGTGAAGGCGCTCGCACGACGCCTTCCATTGTGGCGTTTAATTCAAAGGGCGAGCGTCTGGTCGGGCAGATGGCCAAAAGACAGGCTGCGAAGAATCCCCAGATGACGATATATGCGGTGAAGCGACTGATCGGCCGAACCATTGATGATCCCGAAGTCGAGCGCATGCGTTCGCTCGTGCCTTTTGAAATCGTGCCGCTTGGATCCGGTGAATCCAAAACGCCTGGTGTAAAAATCGGCGAAAAAATTTACAGTCCACAGGAAATTTCCGCGATGATTCTTTCGAATCTTCGCGAAATTGCTGAGGAATATCTCGGCGAAAAAGTCGATCAGGCCGTGATTACTGTGCCTGCAAATTTCAACGATTCACAGCGTCAGGCGACCCGCGATGCCGGCCGTATTGCTGGACTCGATGTTCTGCGGGTTTTGAACGAACCAACCGCTGCGTCGCTTGGCTATGGCTTTGGCGAAGATCGGCATGAAACAATCGTTGTCTACGATTTGGGCGGTGGAACGTTCGATATCTCCATTCTCCGGCTGGGCGACGGCCTGTATGAAGTTTTGTCGTCTCTGGGCGATCCGTTCCTGGGCGGTGAAGATTTCGACAATGTCATCGTCGAAACCATGCTGAATGAATTCCAGGAAGAAAATGGTATCGATTTGCGAAGCGATGTGTCGGCGATGTTCCGCATCAAAGAAGCCGCCGAATGCGCAAAACAGGAACTGAGCGTGGCGCGCGAAACCGATATCAGCCTGCCCTTTATCACGATGAAGGATGGCGTGCCGCTGCATTATGAACGCACGCTGTCGCGGGTCGAACTCGAATCCATGACCAAATTCCTGGTCGATCGCACGATCCCGATGTGCGAGCAGGCCCTTAAAGATGCCAATTTGTCCAAGAGCGATATCACACAGGTGGTGCTCGTTGGCGGTATGACCCGTATGCCGCTCGTCAGACAGACAGTGGGCGATTTCTTTGGCATGCAGCCCAATGCTGAGGTGAATCCGGACGAAGTCGTGAGCATGGGCGCATCGATTCAGGCTGGCGTCCTCAACGGCGATCTCCAGGAAGTGATGCTGATGGACGTGACGCCTTTGTCACTCGGCATCGAGACGATGGGCGGCATCTTTATGCCGTTGATCGCACGCAATTCGCCGATTCCCTGCGAGGCTTCCGAAATCTTTTCGACGACAGTCGACTATCAGGAAATGGTTAATGTCCACGTCCTGCAGGGCGAACGTCGACTGGCCTCCGAAAACCACTCACTTGCGCATTTTGAATTGTGGGGATTGCCGCCGCTTTTGAGAGGCATGCCGCAGATCGAGGTCAAATTCCAAATCGATGCTTCGGGTATCGTTTCGGTTTCGGCCATTGAAAAGACGACCGGACGTGAGGCCAACGTGAAGATCGAAGCTTCGGGCGGCCTTTCGGAAGATGATATCAACGCGATGATCGATGAGGCCGAAGCCCAGCGAAACAAAGATGAAGAAATCCGCGAACGCATCGAACGCATCAATGAAGCCAAAGGCCTGGTCTACATGGCCGAACGGTCGCTCAAGCAGCTTGGCCAGTATCTGCCCGAAGAAAAATCGACACAGGTGCGCCAGGAACTCGACGATATCAAGGCTTATCTCGATAATAACCCCGAACTGATGCTGCTCGAAGATATCGTTGAAACGAAAAAGCATCTCGAAGAGCTCGCCCAGGGCATCGCTGAGGTCGCTTATCAGGCGATGACGTAGAACAATTGATTTTTTAGGCTCTGTCTAACGAACGTAGATATGAAAATGCACAGTCGTTTGCTTTGCGGCTACGAGCAATGAGCAATGAGCCACGAGTGCTCATTGGCCAACTCGACGCTCAAAGCTCGGCACTCTTTGCCAGTTTTTCACACGTATCGGGGTAACGCTATATCCACAGTGCTTAAACATAGCTTTTTTTATGTGGGGGCAACGCCCCCTGCGGCGCTATTTGCAGGCAAATACGCGCCTACCCCCTTTGCGGGGCTCTGCCCCGCAACGCCCCGGTCTATCGCATTACGCAGTAGTGATGTGTCGCGACACGTCGCTACCAAAAGGATTTGATATGACTCCGAATACCATTTGGCGCAAGACGCTGATTTTTAGCTGGATTAATCTTGGACTTGGTTTGCTTACACTGTTTATCTGCCTGATCTTGGGCGGCGGTGCCTATTTTATTATCACGAATTTTGAGTTTGACCTGCTGACGAAATTTGCCATTGGGTGTGGTGCATTTCTGTGTGTCGTGGTCATCTATTTTATCGTGATGAGCAGATTTGGTTATGGCATTCGACTGGGGCAACTGGCGATTGTCGAACGTGCGCAGCGTGGTGAGTCGGTGCCCAACAATCCCGTAGAATTTTCGAAATCCGTTGTGCGTGAAAGGTTTGGAAACAGCCGTCGTTATTATGCTTTGTCCCGTGATATATCGACGTCTCTGCGGCAGATGCTGCGCGTGCTGTCTCGCGGTTTTTCACTCGATAACGAGTCGCCCGAACTGGGCAGCAGCCGCTGGCTTTCGTTGATCATTGCGACACCCGCATTGCGTTGTGTCGATGAGTGCTGTCTGACGTATGCATTGCGAAAACGCGACTATGAAGTGAATGCTGCAAGCGTCGATGCATTGACCATTCTCGTCCAGAACTGGCGCTCGTTTATCAGACGTGCGATTAAACTCAGCATAATCATTTATGTGATTTGCTTTGTGCTGATGGCCCTGTTCTTTTTGCCGGGATTTGCGGTTTGCCAGCAGATGGTGTGGAGCTCCTGGCCATGGCTGTGTATCTCGTTTTTCCTTGTACTGACCGTAAAAATTGCGTTCATCGACGGTTATACGCTGACCAAAATTGTCTGTGAATTCCTGGATATGGCGTCGAAAACGCAGATCGCACCCGAGAATTACAAGAAGCTCGACTCGTGGTCGAAGATGTATGCAAAGATTCGGAAATCGGCTGAAAAAGCTGCCGAAAAAGCCGAAGACGAGGCCGCTAAACAGGAACGCGAAGAACGGAAGGCGAAGAAGGCTGCATCGGCAGAAGCGCCAGAATCGTCATCTGCGCCAGCGGCAGATGATGCCGAAAAAACTGGTGGCGATGATGTTGCAGCGGATGAAACCCAGGCTTCGGAAGACGAAGTTGCATCGAGTGAATCATCTACTTCGGAACCACAGACCTGAGATCGTTACCTGCAATGCGCAGAAAGCGTTTTTCCAGTTCTGCGAGTGAAAAGACAAAATGCACCGGGCGTCCGTGCGGGCAATTGGAGCGGAATCCAGTTTCGTCCATCTGTCGGAAGAGCTCCATGGCCTCGGCTGGACTCAGCTTCTGGCCAGCCCGGATCGATTTGTGGCATGCCATCGTCGCCATGATATCATCCCGTATTTCCTCGAACTGGTGCGTTCTGCCGCTGTCTGCCAGATCTGTCAGCGCAGCCCTTAGAATGCCATCATAATCATAGCCGGATAGGGCTTCGGGGACAGATCGCAGCGCATACGAATGATTGCCGAGACTATCCATTTGAAATCCGAGTTTTTCGAAAAATGCCAGGTATTCATTGAGGGTATCTTCGAGCCGTGTATCGAGCCGGAGCAGGATGGGAAACAGCAGCCCCTGTGATGATGCGGGTAATACGTCATCCGCGACTTGTTTGAGCCGTTCGAAATTGATGCGTTCGTGGGCCGCATGCTGATCGATGATGACCAGATTGTCACCATCTGAACATATCAGATAGGTCAGCGCATGCTGGCCGATATATCTCAAATTGGAGAAATAGCCTTTGGGTTGCTGAGATTGTCCAAGCGGCAAAGCGCCCTGGGCGGCTTCGAAGGGCATCTGGTCGGCTTCCAGTCGGAATGGGCGAAAATCCTGCGGCAAATCGGCAGACTGCTGTACTGGCATACTTGCGCATTCAGCAGGCTGTTCAAAGCCGGCAAGCGCACGGGAAACTTCCCTGACAACGGCATCAGATGTGGCTGGCACAGCATCTTGCTGGCGCTCGTTTTCTATCGTTCCAGGATATTTCGGGGGTAATCCGAGATCTTTGTGTAAAATGGCTTCGGGCGGCGTAAACACCGAATCGGGCAGCATTTCGAAATAATGCGCTTCGCGAACGATTTCGGCTGTATTTCCCGTTTCGCTGTGAATCCATGGCGTCTTTTCGAGCGACTGACGAAGGGCACGATAGACTGCACGAAAAACGTTATCCGGCGTCTGAAAGCGAATTTCATGTTTGGTCGGATGGACATTGACATCTACCTGATCGAGCGGAATGGTGATGAACAGAACGACACACGGCTGTCGGCCATGCAGAAATTCTTTATATGCCTGGTTAATTGCAGATTGAATCGTCTTATCTTTGACGATGCGGCGGTTGACATACGTATAAATTCTGCCGCTTGACGATTGGCCGTAGACCGGATCACAAAACAGCCCATCGACAGTGACATCGCCCAGAATCGTGGGTTCGATGGGATAGAGATGTTCGCTCATGGAACGTCCGAAAACGGCCAGCGCCCTGTCCTTGAGCGTTCTGTGGGGCGGAAAATCGCATTTGACGCGTCCGTCAAACGTCAGTTTCCAGTGCACTTCGTGACAGGCGAGTGCAAATTGTTCGACGACTTCATAAACGCGGCGGAGTTCTGTCGCGGTCGTTTTTAAAAACTTGAGGCGTGCCGGGGTGTTGAAGAATAAATCTTCGAGCACGATTTGTGTGCCTGTTGGTGCTGCAGTTTCGTGAAATGCCTGTAAATCTGTGCCTTCGACGTGCAGATAGGTGCCGATTTCTGCATCGGGCGGCTGAGTGGTGATCGAGAGTTTTGCGACAGATGCCATGGATGCCAGGGCTTCACCGCGGAACCCCATGGTGGAAATCGAGGCCAAATCCGCGGTTGTACGAATCTTGGAGGTCGCATGACGCAATATGGACAGTTTCGCGTCTTCGGGACTCATGCCGCAGCCGTTGTCACAAACCGAAAGCCGCTTGCGACCGCCTTCGTCCAGCTCAATTTCTATTGATGTTGCACCAGCATCCAGCGAATTTTCGACGAGTTCCTTTACCGCACTTGCGGCCCGCTCAAGAACTTCGCCAGCTGCGATTTGATCACATAAAGCCTGAGGCAATACCTGAATGACGTTTGACATCGTTTCACTCTTATTCAAGGCTTTGGATGCAATCGGGGCAACAGATCTTTACCAAAGCACACCAGTGTTTAGTATACAAAGATTCATGTAATTTTGCAAGATAATCTATTGCCTGGCCCTGGCCAGGCCTCAGGGCTGTCGAATTCTATTTTGGCATGTTCTTTTCTGTCGCCCTTTCAGGGCTAAAATTCTTGGAAATCTATGATCCGGGGGTTACGCTAACCTCACCTACCCCCAGCCGCTTTGCGGCTGTCC
>JAEEGL014704151.1_pt1 | contig 22744 bp, 15 predicted proteins | sample 9134231 | NCBI WGS metagenome assembly JAEEGL01 (sample SAMN16246548, study PRJNA631951) | gut metagenome | biome: gut microbiome; feature: rumen; material: fiber-attached | host: Bos | place: Iran: Karaj | collected 2018-10 | reverse complement strand
CTATGTATTTGGGCGATGGAATCATTATGAGTGTTTCATCAAATATTTTTTCTTGGAACGAGCTGATATACTTTTGGTACAGTTTTGCAAAGTACAGGAATCCTCGGAGCGGCATATTTGGGTTCCATGTGGACTGGTGTTCCCAGAGGGACATTTGAGAATCAACAAGAAAGGAAACATCATTCTTCATCGTTATGTAAATAACATTTTCAATTGTTGTAATTTTCAGATCTTTTGGATTTTGATGCTCTCGACCACTGAGCGCATTGTACAATTCAAGACGCCATCTGGCACCACGGTCATCTTTTCCTCCAAAAATCATACGGAACAAACTGTCTTTAAACTTGGCATTATGCTTTTTCATAAAACAACTCCCACTTTCCGCCCCCAAGGTACGAAAAGAATAATAATTTGTAATGTATGAGAAATAAAAATCCTCATATATAGTATTAAAAAAAAAGTGGACTTCTTACAAAAATTTGAGGAAAATTCGTAAAAAAAATGATTTTTTTAGATGCGCGGGGGTCTTAGGGGGCGGCGAGCCCCTTAGGAGAGGGGGTAGTGAGCAACGAAGTGCGAGCGAGGGGCAGGCGCCCCTCTTAGTATCTTTTACTTCCTAAACTTCTTCACCAGGCCCTGATAAACAAGCAGCACTGCCATAAGCGAAAGCCCAATGATGTCTGTTTTAGTTTCCGGCAAAACGCAGAAGAGACCTGCAACTGCAAAAAGAAGGCGTTCAATAACGTCAAAACTAATCACGAGTGCGCGAGGCTTACCTGTGCCTGCAAAAAGGCCTGTGTTCTTAAGACCGTAACCTTCCAGGGCAACGCTGATTCCAAACATACCAATAAGAGCAGTGATGATAATCATTATTACGCCAAGAGGCTTTGCATCGAGCATGAGCATCTGAGGGTTGTAGACGCACATGTACGGAATGATAAAGGCACCGATTGCAAGCTTGGTGGCATTGACGGCGGTTTTCATAGGCCGCGCTTTTGCTATGGCGGCACCGGCAATCGCTGCTAAGGCAACCGGAGGAGTAACGTCCGCAATAATACCAAAGTAGAAGGCAAACATATGAGCAACAATCGGCTGAACTCCAAGCTGGATAATGGCTCCTGCTGTGATTGTAGATGTAATGAGATAGTTAGCAGTTGTAGGCGCACCCATACCAAGAATAATTGAAGCAATCATTGTAAAGAAGAGTGTGAGGAAGAGTTTTCCGTGGGCGAGTGAAACAAGTCCGGCACCCATCTTAAGACCAAGTCCTGTCAAAGTAACAATACCAATAATAATTCCTGCCATTCCACATGCAATTGCAACACTGATTATATTGCGGGCGGCGGCACAGATAACTTCTACTATGTCTTTTCCGCCAAATGTAGGCTTACGGCCCTTTGCAAAATCAACAATAGAAACTGTAACTCCAATTACAAGGCATGCAACAATTCCCATGAGGGCTGCAAAAACTGCTGTGAACCCTGCGCACAAAAAGTAAATGATTACGATGAGCGGCAAGATCATGTAGCCTTTTTTAAGAAAGAGAGGAAGCGCGCGTGGCAGCTGATCCTTTGGCAATCCTTTAAGTCCAAGCTTTTTTGCTTCAAGGTGAACTGTAATAAAGATTCCTGCAAAATACAAAACTGCCGGAATGATTGCGGCTTTAACAATTGTGATGTAAGGCATACCAAGACTTTCTGCCATGAGGAAGGCAGCGGCACCCATAATAGGTGGCATGAGTTGTCCACCGGTTGAAGCTGCTGCTTCTACGGCACCGGCAAACTCGCCTTTGTAGCCAAGCTTTTTCATCATTGGAATTGTGAACGAGCCTGAACCAACTGTGTTACTAACCGACGAGCCCGAAACAGTTCCAAGCAGCGCAGAAGAAAGAACGGCAACTTTTGCAGGACCACCGCTAGCCCCTCCGGCAATTGCATTACAAACATCAATAAAGAACTGTCCTATTCCAGTTTTTTCGAGCAATGCACCAAACATGATGAAAAGGAAAATAAAGGTAGAACAGGCCCCGATCGGTGTTCCTATAATTCCTTCTGTTGTATAGAACAAATGAGAAACAACACGTGTAAGTGAGTATCCGCGGTGGTTTAAGAAGCCCGGCAGGTACTTACCAACAAATCCATACAGAATGAAAACGCCTGCAATAATCATTATTGGAAGTCCAACAATTCGTCGGCAGCTTTCAAACAGAATTACAATAGCTACAATGCCCACAACAATATCAAAAACGGTATAGGCACCGGCTCTTGTATAAAGAGGCTGCAAATTAGACTTAAAAATGTCGTTTATAAAAATCAGGAACTTTTCTGAATATCCGCCGACAATGTACATCCAGCAGGCGGCACCAACAAGACCCAGCACAACGTCGTACCATGGCAGCGTATTTTTTGGACTCTTCTTTGCAGGAGGAAAAAGCAAAAAGGCCAGAAGCTGAACAAAGGCAAGGTGAGTAGCACGCAGAACCTGTGCAGTAACCAGTCCCGAAATTGTTGCATACAGCTGGAAAAATACAAATACAAAAGAAACAATTACAGTAATATATTGACGCCAGCATTTATGTTCACGGTATGCCTGCTCTCGGTCCAGCTCCTGCATGAGCTTTTTCATTTCGTCTTCGTTGGTTGTAGGAAGAATTTCTTCTATGCGTCCGCTCGAAGGCTGGCTCTCCTCTTCGTGAAGTTCTTCATTGTTCTGTTCGATTTGGTCCATAAAGGTCTCCGTTATTTATCTATTTTATGAAGGACATAATCAGCAAGACTGACCTTTTTAATTTCTAAAATCAAACTTGTCTGAGGTTCAAAGTAATCCGTAAGGAAAATTTCGCCTTCAATATTTTCAAAGTTGTTTTCGTAGTTATGATCAAGGGCAATTGGTGTAAAAGAATGGTCAGCAATAAGGCCAACAGCCATAATAAGGCGTGGGAGTGCCCTGTTTATATTAGCGATGATGTAGTAATCATCCATTGCAATAAAATTTGCGCCCGGAACTTCTTCCGGCTCCGGAATACCGGCTCCATAAGAAACAAAGTGCATGCTCTGCAAAACAATAAGGTTCTCATTTTTGTCGCAGCTGTAAAAATCGTGAATACGACCTTTGTTTACGGAATGTGTATAAGAAATTATAAAACCGTCTTTGTAAGCGGCAGAAGAATAAAACCTTTGTCCGGGATTTTTTCTGCTGCTTACAGAAAGAACAGTTTTTGCAGGAATAAAAAAACTTATTCCTGCAATAAGAAGTAAAACTAATATTAGAAGTACAACATATTTTTTTTTCACTAGTGTGACAATCCTTATTTCATCAAGCCAATTTCTTTGTAGTATTTGATTGCACCTGGATGGAAAGGAACAGAAACACCAGTTACAGCTGTTTTAGCCGAAACTTCTTTTCCCTTTGCGTGACCGTTTCCAAGGTCTGTAAGGTTGTCAAACAATGTTTTTGTCATTTCGTAAACAGTATTTTCATCAAGCTTAGAGCTTACTGCAAGAGTAGCCATGATTGCCAGAGCGCCAACATCTTCGTCGGTTCCCTTGTAAGTTCCGCCAGGAATTACAGTCTTTGTATAATAGCCATACTTAGCACAGATTCTGTCTGCAGCCTGTCCGTCTACAGGAATAAGGATAAGTCCTGCAGTAAATGCAAGTTCCTGCAAAGCAGCATTTGGAACACCTGCTGTGATGAAACATCCGTCCAAAGTTCCGTTCTGAATACCATCAGCGCTTTCCTTAAAAGAAAGGTTGCTCTTTTTAATATCATCAAATGTAAGACCGTAGCCTTCCATAATCTGCTTAGCGTTGAATTCTACACCAGAACCGGCAGCACCAACAGAAATGCGCTTTCCTCTAAAGTCAGCAACAGAAGTAATTCCACTTGCTTTAGAAACAGCAATCTGAACAACTTCAGGATACATAGTTCCGATTGTCATGATGTTAGAAAGCTTTTCACCGGCAAAAAGGTCAGTTCCGTTATAAGCATAGTCCATAACGTCGTTCTGAACGATAGCAAATTCTGCTTCACCCTTATTGATAAGGCGGAGGTTTTCTGCAGAAGCACCAGTAGCCTGTGCTGTAACGTTCATGTTTTCAATTTTGGAATTCCAAACATTAGCGATTGCACCACCAAAAGGATAGTAAGTACCGCTGGTTCCTCCAGTAGCCAGAATATAATTTTTTGTTGAGGTTCCTGAACAGCCAGTAACAAGAATTAATGATAAGGCTGCAATCAGGCTTAAAGCTGTAGATTTTTTCATCTTTTTCTCCTAGATTAATTATTATCTGCAATATTTTACAATATAGTTGTTATGTTTTCAACAATGACATTTTGTGAATATTTTGATATAGTGTATGATTATGAGAAAATTATTGCCTAAAATTGCAGCACTTTTTATATTTGTTTTATTCCCGTTTGTATTTACCTCTTGTGAAGACAAGGTAATGGGTTACAGTGTGCTTCTGTGGGATTTACCAGAGTATCAGATTCAAAGTGGAACCGTGCTGCCTGTTTATATTCGTTCAAATATCTCTCATGTTTATGTAGCCGGTGTTACTGATCCAGATCCAATGGCTAAATCACTTATGAAGATTGAGATTCCTTTGTGGCAGCTTACCGATCCTGTAAAAAAAGGCAAAGTTGGAGCAGTTTCAAAAAAATACGCCGACTGCGCAAACACTTATGCATCTGTAAAACTGGACGGACTTCCATGCCGTGCAGAACCGGTTAATACTTCAAAGCAGGTTTATCGTCTTAGAAAAGGCGAAGTCATAAAAATTCTTTACCAGGGAAACGGTCAGGCTCCAATGACTGGTGGAGTTCCACTCGAAGGTGAATGGTACAGAATCCTTACAAAAGATGGAACCCAGGGCTGGTGTTTTTCTTATAACCTCAATCTTTTCCAGACCGACAAAAACGGCGAACAGCTTGGTGGAGAAAAAATCGAAACAGAAGCAGAAGAAGATAATTACTATCTCAGTATTCTGGACAAAGCCTGGTATCCGGACAGCTTTAGCACAATGATTTCTTCCGGAAATATTGATATTACAAAGCTGCATCCTTCATACAACTTTACAATCGATACAGTAAACAATAAGGTTTCTTTGAACCTTAGCGGAATTCACGAAAGCTGGGATTACAACGGCTACACCAAAACAGACGAGTATCAGTATACCCTCAATGATATTCCAATTGTAATTGTTTACAAAAAGAGCACATTCATTGTTGTAAGATATACAGACGACAGCGGTAAGCCTCAGGAGCTTAACCTTGTTACAATCAGCGAGGATATAAACTCAATTGTTGCAGACGAAAAGAAGCGCCGTGCAGATGAATATGCAAAGGTTGCAGATACAACAGACGAGCTTTCCAGCTCAAGCTACGGAAAACTTACGTTTAATGCAGATGGAACCTTCCGCTGGACAGGCTTTAAGCTTTTAGTTCCTTCTGTTATCAGCGCCGGTGCAAAGAATGCCGGAACCTGTTCTGTAAAATATGCAGTTTCCAAGCAGCTGGCAGACAATTACGACGGTGTACTCACCTTTAAGTTCGAAGGTACATCCGACGAAGTAAACTTCCTTTACAAGCTCGAAAACGGAGGCCTTAGACTCGAAGATGCTTCTGAAGCAACCTTCAACGGAATCCTTGTAACAGAGCGCAGTTCAAGTCCTCTTATTCTGTTCTTTAAGAATAACTAAAAAAGGGGAGCGTGCTTTATGGCTTTTGTACAGTTTTCTCAAGTCTCCCTTTCTTTTGCAGACAGAAAAATCCTTAAGGATGTAACAATCAATCTGCAGACCGGTACAAAGGCAGCACTAACAGGAACCAACGGCTCAGGAAAATCAACCCTCATCAAAGTTCTTGCGGGGCTCATTCAGCCGGATAGCGGAACCCGTGCAGTTCAAAAAGAATCCCGTATAGCATATCTTCCGCAGTCTGGTCTTACCCACCAGGGTTGTACACTTTTGGAAGAAGCAGACAAAGCCTTTGATTACGGCTATCAGCTGCAGCAAAAGATTGACGACTTTGGAAGTCAGCTGCAGAACAATCCGCCAAACATGGAATCAATTGCCCAGGCCCAGGCAGACCTTATACAAAAACTGGAAGAAAGCGGCTGGCACAGAAGGCAGGCTCTTGCAGAATCCGTCCTTCAAGGCCTTGGTTTTTCGCGCCAGGATTTTGACCGCCAGACAGAAGAATTCAGCGGCGGCTGGCAGATGCGTATTGCCCTTGCCAAAGCTCTTATGCAAAATCCGGATATTCTTTTGTTAGACGAGCCTACCAACTATCTTGATCTGGAAGCCCGTTCCTGGCTGGAAGATTTTCTTCAAAACTTTAAAGGCGGTTTTTTGCTTGTAAGTCACGACCGTTATTTTCTTGATGTAACAATTAACGAAGTTTACGAGCTTTTTAACGGAGACCTCAAACGCTATAAGGGAAACTTTTCTCATTATGAAAAGGTGCGCGAAGTTGAACTCAAAACTTTAATAGCAGCTTACGAACAGCAGCAGCAGGAAATCCAAAAGCTGCAGGATTTTATAACCAGATTTGGCTACAAGGCAACCAAGGCTGCACAGGCACAGGAATATCAGAAAAAGCTGGACAAAATGGAACTCATAGTAATTCCCGAGTCCATGAAAAAAATCCATTTTAAGTTTCCGCCGGCTCCACACGCAGGACAGCTGGTGCTTCGTCTTAACGGCATAACCAAATCCTACGACGGCAAAACCAACGTCCTTAATAATCTGGATCTTACTTTAGAAAACGGTCAGCGCCTTGTTGTAACAGGTCGTAACGGAGCCGGAAAATCTACACTTTTAAGAATAATAGCCGGAGAAGACACAGCTTTTACCGGAGAAATAAAACCAGGAGCCGGTGTAAAAATCGGATACTTTAGCCAGGATAACGCCGAGACCATAAAAGGCAGCCAGACCATCTTGGAATACATGGAAGAAAACGCCCCGCTCGAGCTCATTCCAAAGCTGCGGGACCTTCTTGGCGCCTTTCTTTTTCGCGGCGACGACGTTTACAAAAGCCTGGACGTTCTTTCGGGTGGAGAAAAATCGCGCATAGCCCTGCTGCATCTTCTGCTTCGTCCCGTAAACCTGCTCATTTTGGATGAACCTACAAACCACCTGGATCTCCATTCCAAAGACGTGCTCCTTAATGCCCTGCGCGATTTTGGCGGCACCGTTGTTTTTGTAAGTCACGACCGCGGCTTTATTGAACAGCTTGCAACACAGGTGCTTCATCTCGAAGCCGGCACCCACAAATACTTCCCCGGCGACTACACCTATTATCTTGAGCAGCTGGAAAAACAGAATGAAGGACCTGATAACTCTGGGGGTCTTGGCAAGTCTGGGGTTCCTGAGCCTGTCGAAGGACCCCAAAAAGAAGGCATGTCTCAGGGCCCTTCGACAAGCTCAGGGACCGCAGGGACCACTTTATCCTGGGAAGAACAAAAAAAACTCGAAGCCGAAAAACGCAAAAAAGAAAAAACTCTTGCAAATCTTGAAAAGCAGCTTGAAGAGCTGGAGCAAAAAAAGTCCGAGCTCGAAGCCCGGCTTGCAGATCCGGCTGTTTATTCCAATGGCGAAAAGGCCAAAGCAGTTCAGCGCGAAATAAACGATCTTGCAGCACAGATAGAAGAAGTCACCGAACAGTGGATGCTCGCTTCAGAATAACAATGTCATTGCGAGCGCAGCGCGGCAATCCATTTTAATTGAATTTCCCTTCAAAAAGTGCCATAATCACCCACAGAGGTAACAAATATGGAAAAGAAAATTCTCAACAATTATGGTTCATTCGACGTTGTGTTCGAAAAAGGAAAAGGCTCCACACTCTGGGATGTAAACGGAAAAAAGTACATCGACTTTCTTTCTGGTATTGGCGTAAACTGCCTTGGACATGCCTACAAGCCGCTTGTAAAAGCAATTTCGGACCAGGCAAAGCGTCAACTCCATATTTCAAACTACTACCTCAGCGACATCGGACTTGTTTTTGCAGACGAGCTTTTGGCAGTAACCGGTTTTGAAAAAGGCTACTTTGGAAACTCCGGTGCCGAAGCAAACGAAGCCGCAATCAAGCTTGCACGCAAATACGGTTACTTAAACGGCGGATCAAAAAGACAGACAATCATCACTCTGGAAAATTCCTTCCACGGAAGAACTCTTGCAACCCTTACAGCAACAGGTCAGCCAAAGTTCCATCCGGACTGCTTTGCTCCGTACCCTGCAGGCTTTAAAACAATCAGGGCAAATAATTATGACGATATAAAAACTGCATTTGACGATACAACCGCAGCACTTTTTGTAGAGTGTGTTCAGGGCGAAGGCGGTGTAAACCTTCTGGACAAAGAATGGATTCAGGCTGCTGCCAAAGCTGCCCGCGATGCCGGTGCAATTGTAATGGCAGACGAAGTTCAGACCGGAATTGGAAGAACAGGAACCTTCCTTGCAAGCGATGCTCTTGGTTTTGAACCCGAAGTTGTAACTCTTGCAAAAGGAATTGCAGGTGGTGTTCCAATGGGAGCCTGCCTCTTCCGCGGTAAGGCTGCAGACGTTTTTGTTGCAGGAGATCATCAGTCTACCTTTGCAGGAAACCCTCTTGCCTGTGCTGCAGGCTGCGTAGTTGTAGAAACAGTAAGTGACTTAAACTTTTTGGACAGAGTTTCCCACGCAGGCGATTATATCCGTGGAACAGTTTCTGGCTGGAACTTCCCGTTTGTAAAAGAAGTAAGAGGCCGCGGACTTATGATAGGAATACAGATTGATCCTTCAATCAATCCGGCAGATATAAAGTTGCGCTGTCTTGAAAAAGGTTTGTGCGTAACAACTGCCGGTTCAGATGTTGTAAGATTCCTGCCGCCGTTAAATATTTCCGACAAAGAAATTGCAGAAGGACTTGCAATCTTTAAATCTGTGCTTCAGGAATTTTCTGACGGAAAATGCGGGACAAAGGCCTAAAAAAATTATTCATAATTTTTAATCTCATGCTCATTTTTCTTGCCCCGGTTTCTGGCGGCGAGATGAGCATACCCCGCACCGTAAACGTTCTTTCTACACAGTATTTTGATTTTTTATTTCCAAAAGAAAATACTCAGACAGCTCTTCTGCTTGCAGATCAGGCAGACGAGCTTTATCTTAAGGCAAAAGAAACCTTTGGTTGTACTGCAGACTTTAGGACAATAGTTGTAATTTCGCCGGATTCAGATACTCTTTATGTAAAATATACAGCCTCTCCATATAACCGCATTGTAATTTTTGATGCAGTCGGCAGCATAGAAACAACTTCGTACGCAAACGGAATTGTAGATTTGTTTTATCACGAGGTTGGGCGGGCAGTGAGCCAGTCGGTCAGAACCCCTGTATTAAATTTTATTGCAAAACATTTTCTTGGAGACGCCTTCCAGCCTGCTGGACTTTTAAATGTTCCATACTCTTTTCTGGAAGGTGCCGTCTATGCAGAAGATGAAAAAAGTCTTTCGGGACTCTTGTACGACAGATGGAATCTCCAGCTTTTGATGCAGGCAAAAACCGAAAATAAATTTCCGTCGCTGCTGCAGGTTTCGGGCGCCTACGACATTTTCCCCGGAAACAAGCTGGACTATATTGCAGCCGCAGCCTTTTATGCTTACATTCAGCAAAAATGGGGCATCGAAAAATTTGGAGAATACTGGCAGGAGTGCGGTAAAATAAATTTATTCCGGCTGGATAAGGGAATTTTTCAGAAAGTTTATGGAATGACTCTTAGCGATGCCTGGGCGGAATTTATAGATGCAATTCCTCTTCCTCAGGAGCTGGTAGAAGACGAACAGAATGTACACAGCTTTTTGGCAACCGATTACGATTCAAATTACAAATATATTGTAAGTACAAATTATGGACTTGTCTGGTACGACGAGCTCAAAGAAGAAGTAGATATAGGCGGACTTTATGATTACGAAAACCGCAAGCAGCTGCTTTTTCTTGCAAACGGAATCTCAAGCCTTACAGTTTCTCCCTGCGGCCGCTTTCTTGCAGTTTCGCATGTTCAGGGCGGAATCCGCCAGAAGTTTGAGCACGATGTTGTTAGAATCTACGACCTCAAACAGCGCAAATTCCTTACAGAAAAATTCGATATGCGTGACGGAGCCATTGTAACCCTTGCGGACGAACATTATGGAATTATGGGAAATTTTGTAGACGACGGCTACTCATGTCTTGTAGTTTATGAATCACAAGAATTAAACAGTCTGATTGGTTTTAAAAATTCGCACTCGCAGGTTGTATATTCCAGAACCTTTCAAAGCGATGTAACTCCGTACAGTCCTGTTGCCCTTGGCCCAAATTATTATGCCTGTCTTATCTGCCGCAATAACGAATGGTCAATTTTTATTTCTGATATAATTCCTCCGGGAGAATCTTACGGCGGCCTTTTTACCGACAAAAATAACGATGAAGATGTTTATATAATTTCCAGTAATTCACAGTTCTTGTTTCCGGAAGATTTAAAAATCCGGAATCTGCGCTATGCAGACTATGAAGAAGTTTCGGGCAGAAGAAGCGACCGCGGAAAAAACTACTGCCTTTTGTTTGATTTTGTGCTTCAAAATACAACGTCGCTTGTAAGAACCGGCTGGCTCTTTTTTGATACAAACTCAATTCCCGTTAGAGCTTTAATTACGTCTACCGATTACTACGGTGGAATGAGCAGCGGTGCAATGTTCAATTGTAATCTTTATTATTCTTCACAAAGATATAATTATTCACAAATCAACTATGTAAACCTGAATGATATTGCGCTCGAAGAAGCAAAAATTTCTTATTCCGGTGATATTCCGCAGTATTATGTTCAGCCGGATTTTGAGCAGCAGCAAAGCGAATCTCCTGTAGAGTTTACAAAATATTCTCCATGGAAATATATGCGCAAAGGCTCGTGGAAGGTTCTTATGCCTGTACGCGATATAACACTGGAAGAGGGGGTAAAAAAAGCTCCTGGCCTTGGAATTACTTTTGAAACCCAGTCAGATCCTTTTTCGAACAATGAGCTTTTGCTTTCTGCCGCTAAAGGTTTTGTTCCTCTTGATTTTACAAAAAACTTTAATGCAACCAGTAAAACCAAAAACGAACAGAAGGCCGAAAAAATAGAATTAAGCAAAGACATAGTATTCGGAGTATATTTTAAAAATACTTCTACGCCGGCAGATATCACACTTGCTTCAATCTTTAATTGTAATGAAGAAGGAGAATACACTTTTAAAGCTCTTTCGGATATCATGTTCAGCCTTCCGCTTGCAATGACCTTCCGCCGTCTTTACTTTGAGGTTTCGGGCTCCTTTGTAAGCTCAACCACCTATTGGGATGTAACTCAGACAGAGCTTTTTCCAAATCTTACAAACTGGCCTGCCTTTAATAAATCTTACAGAATGTTCCAGTCTTCTTCCGGAATCCAGTATTCAAATATTCATAAGTACGGCATTTCGCCATTAAAAAAGCTTGGAATTGCAACCGGGCTAAAGGCAACCGCGTCCTGGAACTGGGGAAAAATTAATCCGTTCCAGATTACAACGGGTTTTTTTGCAACAGGAGAAATTCCGTTCTTAATGCCTGTGCAGAATTATAAAAACCTTATCTTGTGTCTGCCAACAACAGTCCACGCAGAACTTTTTTATACAAACGGAAAAGCCGTAGACGCCTATGCGCAGGTGCTCTTAACAGGAATGGAAATTCAAAACGGATTCTGGAGACTTTATTTTCCAAGATTCGGCCTTTATGCCGGTTATGATATAGCACTCGAATATGACACAGTAAAAGTAAAGCTTCCTGACCTTCGTCATCCGGAACGATTTTACGAAGTCTTTGGTCACTGTTCATTAAATGATAGTTTTTATTGTATTTTGGATTTTGGCTTAACGCCGGTTATAGGAAAGTTTTCAAAATACAAACTTGAGTCTTCGCTCAGGTTCGAAAAATATCTCCGTTCCAAAGAGTTCAAACTCAAGTTTGATATACAGATAAGTGGAGATTAAAGAGGGAAAATCTCTTTGAACTTACCCAAGAGTACATCAGTCTCAATAGATGCATCCAGGTCAGTAATCTTACCCTTGTTCTTGTAAAAGTTGATGAGCGGTTCTGTCTGCTCGCGGTAAACGTCCATACGGTGCATGATAGATTCCTGCTTGTCATCATCGCGCTGATAAAGCTCGCCGCCACACTTATCGCAAACACCTTCTACCTTTGGAGGAAGAGTGAGTACGTTAAAGTTAGCACCACAAGCCTTACATACACGGCGTGTAGAAACACGGCGGATAACAATCTCGTCTTTAATTTCAAAGTTTACTACTTTTACATCGCTAACAAGCCCTTCGAGCATTTCTGCCTGAGGAATTGTGCGTGGGAATCCGTCAAGAATATATCCGTTCTTGCAGTCATCCTGAGCAAGGCGGTCCTTTACAAGTTCAAAAGTAAGCTCATCACTTACAAGCGAACCAGAATCAATAATAGCCTTAACCTTTACACCAAGCGGAGTCTGTGCCTTAATGTTAGCACGGAAAATATCGCCGGTAGAAATGTGCGGGATCTTGTAGTCTTCTGCAACCTTTACAGCAAGCGAGCCCTTTCCAGCTCCCGGTGGTCCCAAAAAAATAAAGTTGTTCATATCCAAATACTCCTTTTGTTTAGATTCGTTGTGAGTCTTTAAAGTATATACTATGTGAAAGATTTTTTCTATAAAAAGTTGTTTGTCATTGCGACCCTGTTCTAAACAAGTTTATTTATAATTCTGCGCTGTCTCCAAAACACTCCAAAACGCCGGTTTGCACTCATACTCTTTTTCAAAAAGCAGAGGGCGCTGGACTTTGTTCATGCTGTCGGAATTGTTGCGGATCCAGGAAGCTTCGTCGCGGGTGCCCCACAAGGTTACGCCGCTTATTCCGTTTTTGCCCGGGAGCTTACGGTATTTTAAAAAGAGCTTAAAGTAGTCTGCATAAAGGTCTGCAAGAGCTTCCTGGTTTGCAAGCTTGCCGCCAAAGGCAATTTCCATTTCGGTTACCTGAACATCTACACCAAGTGCAAGAAAGGTTTGAACAGCTTTTTCGTAATCGGCAAGAGTAGGGTAGGTCATGCTAACATGGGACTGCATTCCAATTACATCAATGCGCGCGTCGTGTGCAGATTGAATATCCTGAACAACCTTACAGATTGCTTTTGTTTTAGAAAGCGAATAGCACGAATAATCATTGTATGCAAGTTTAACATCCGATGGTGCATAGCGGTTTGCAAAGCGGAAGGCGTTTACAATAAAAGAATCATCCTTATAAATTGAATACCACGGACTTGCTGTGCGCAAAGGATCCTCGGTCCAGGCACCGTCGGTACAGGCTTCGTTTACAACATCCCAGGTAATAATAATGTGCTTACCATCGTTGTTTATTTCTTCCCAGTTTTTAACAAATTCCAGAACCGATTTTATATACCATTCCTGGCGCGCAGTCATTTCGGCTTTGTCTACATAAGGTTTAGAAGCGTTATAATCCTGCTTAAAAAACCAGTCCGGAGTCTGACTATGCCAGACCAGAACGTGTCCGCGCATGAGCATTTTGTTATCTTTTGCAATCTGCAGAATCTGGCTAAGACGTCCAAATCCCGCAAGCGAAGACGGAACCTGGTAAATCTTTCCATCCTCTCCTTCAAAATCTTCGGTAGAAGTTGGCTTTGCCCAGTTAAAAATAAAGTCGGGTTTGCATTCATTTTCGCAGGTAAAGCAGCTTGCCTGCCAGCTTATTCCAGCCATTACAGTTTTATCCTTAAGCTGACCCTCAGGAACTGCAAAACCAAAGTAATCAAAATAATCTTTATAGGCATCTTTAAGCGCCGGCACATCTTTCCAGTTTTGCTGAGCATCTCCACTTTCGATGATTGTATTGCTCAAAGATTTTGGAATAGGAATCTGCGGTTTGGCCTGTGGTTTAGTTTTTTTACAGGAAACAATAGTTAAAATCAAAATAAACAAAAAGGTAATTTTCTTCATAAGCAATACTTTTATCAGAAAACGTAAAAATAAACAATTAAGAAAAATGTGGAAAAATCAATAATTGTGTTTTATAATTTAATATCACTCTTATATATCGGGGGAAGACATGATAACTCATAATACTCTTTTAAAAAGAGCTCTTACCGTAATTTTTGGCTGTGCTTTTTTGTGTTTAGCACTTTCTGGCTGTAACAATTTTTTGAATGCAGAAAAAGTAAGCAACGAAATTAAAGATGCAATTGCTTACAATAATGCAAGAGCTGTAAACGTGGCTCTTTCCTGCAAGGACGAAGAGGGAAGCCTTTTCCCACAGCCAACTTATCAGGCAAAACTTGGATATGCTTTTGAAGTTCAGTTTATTCCAAACACCCAAAACTATCTGATCACAGACCCTTCAACAATGCTCAAGGCCGTTAGCCGCATTAATGATGAAAGCCGCGCAGAGTATGTAGAGTTCACCCCGGTATAACAAACTTATGAAGACAAAAAATCAGGCCTGTACCGCGTAAATGTTAAAGTTGTTCAATACGCTGATGACATCAAAATCTGCCCGAACGGCACTCTTATTCCAAAGGTCAACGAAATCTATCCTCCATATAATCCGTCCGGATATAATCAGGATACAATGATTAAGGTCATCTTTAATAAACCCGTAGACCCGGAATCTTTCGGCAACTTCAACTGCCTCCGCTTTGAATCCGCCGGTCAGGATATTTCCGACTGTTATGCTACACCGTTCTTTTCTTCGGATAATTTGGTTTTGAATATTCCTACTGTTCCTGGAAAAAAGATAATTGCTGAGCAGGCACAGAATAATACTGCAGAAGTTATTCTTAAGATTGCCTGTACAAATCTTAAAGATACAGATGGTCTTTCAATAACTCAGGTGGAACCATACACCTATTGTGTAAACAGAACAACAGATTCAATCGCCCCACATATAACAAGCTATGAAATGACAACAACCGGCAACACAGAAGCCTGGTACTATCGCACGCTAACAGATAAAGCTGTTTTACAGTGGTCAAATGCTCAAGTTTTAGAAGACGATAACACTACTGTAAAATATTACTACGGCGACTACAGCCGTAACCATGTAGGAAAATCTGTTCACATTAAACTTCAGGGATATGATAATGCTGATGCAATTTCGGGTCTTCTCGTTCGTGAAGTATTTGAAAAAGATATTAGTGGAAATGCAGCAGGAGAAAATGAGTTAACAAAATTTGTTGATGATTTTGAAATATTAACAGATTCAAATGGAAATCCAGTTCTTTCAGAAGACGGTAAAATAATATACTCTTTTGATTTTGACTATGTATTGCAAAGTAAAGGTGATGGACTTGTGTTGCTGGAGCTGCACTTAAAGGATGGTGCAAACAACGATGATTATAAAGACTATGAAGTTATAAAGCAATCTGAAACAAACAACTCTATTCAGTTTAAACTGGAGCTAGATAAAGCGGGTGTATTGCCTCAATTGGTTGGTGGAAAGTATAAAAGTCATTTATGCAGTAATAGCTTTCAGATATATGCAAAAGAGAATATATATTTGAATTATTTAAATACAACAACAAAGTTTTCTTTGTATGTTTATGACGAAAACGATAATCCTTCAGAAATCTTTACTCATGAAAATTTTACAGAAGTGCCAAATGACGGCGACATAAAAGCAGTATTTAATGAAGATGTTAAAGATGTTCTTATTGATTCTTATCGTGATACAAAAGCAAAAGCTGTTTACTATGAAGAAAATGGATTGACTAAGGAAATAGACTTTATTATTCCTGCTGCACCTCATGGAATTTTCTTTGCAAGTGGAAATCCACCTTCTGTTGAAACTACTTATGGTCCTGTTCGGTATCTTAATTGTATATATATTACATATCAGGCTAGCAAAAGTGCTCCTGTTACAAAAAGCTGGTCTAGCTGTACCGAAAATGATATAAGAGGTATTTATTCTACTACGCCAACTTCTAGTTACCCGTTGGGATTATATAAAATCTATTCAAAACGCGAAGAAATAGTATTAACTATTAATGGTTATCCTTCTTATGTAAGGTCTTCATATGGAGAGCCATGTTCTTACGAAAAAAACGGAGCTGTTAGTACTACTTTTTCAATTACATCCAATATAAAAGGCGCGACTTATGAACCTTCTACTGGAATGGCTACGGTTGAGTTTAATATTACCTATCCTGATGATAATAATACTTATTATATTGAAGTTGATTCTGTCGACGGTAGTACTATGGTTTATTATTCCGAACCAAATGGAAAGACTGTTACAATTCCAAATGGTTATGAATATACGCGATATTATATATTAAGGGTTAATCCTGAAACTGGTATAGATGCATATTGTCCAAAGTCACAAACAATATCCCTTAAAACAAATGATAATTTTCCTCCGGAAATGGCTTGTAGTAAGAGTTATTGGGATACTTCGTATTTTTATATTAACAATGTATCTATAACAGACAAAAAAGAAGGTCTTTCTAATAATACTAATCATGGTATTACCAGTTTTGTGTGTTATTATGCTAAAACCGATTTAGGAAATAATCCTTCGGTTGAAACCTTAACTCAAATGAGTGTCGATATAAAGACAATAACATTTGAAACAGATCCAAAAAATTCTAACAGAAAGTGTGCAAAAATTCCATTCTCTGATGTAGAGCAGGGAGAATATTATCTTTATGCATATTTGAAAGATAACAATAACAATTGGACAATTAAACTACTGTCACAACAGACTATAAGTTCAGTTGTGCATGGTGTTTATTTTTCTTTACGAGATGCAACTCCATATGTTAAGAAGAATGCAAATAAAAAACTTGAACTAAAAATTCCTCAGGAATATTCGGATTCTGTAAAAATGTATCGCTATAGACTTGAATCGCAAGGTGGAAAGTGGGCATGGGTAGACTGGGGGGATGGTGATTGGTATTCATATAATCCTAGTACTTCAAATACAGGTGATTATGATGCAACAAAAGATTCCTTTATGATGGTTAGTTCTCGAGAATTTACAGGTTCTTGGGGTACATACCATCTTAAACCTCTTTACTATTATCCAAACTACGAAAATGGTGATATACCTTGTTTAAGTACTTCCTGGATGAAGGTAGACAATGGCTGGCATATTTTCTGCGATGCTCCAGCTTTCTGTCATACCCTTTATTCAAAGCGTAAGATTACTTCTGGAAACAGCAAAAAAGATGCCTCTGAATGGGAAGCACAGGCACAGGAAACTGGAATTGTCTTTTCTCAAAACGGAACAGACTTTACCTACAAAGACACCAACCTCGCCGAAGTCCCAGACAACAACTGGTACACAACAATCTGCCACTTTGCGGATGGTACGGTGCTTATGAGTCCTGTAGAACAGATGCATAAATAAAATATTATTTATTCTGTTTTCTGATTTTTTTCAGTTGCGATTTCCTCTGCAAGTTCTTGGACTTTCTTTAAGGAAATGTTCGCTGCTTTTGTAATTTCTTCATGAGAAAGTTTGTTCATTCTAAGCAAATTCTTGGCAGCTTCTATGCGGGCTTCTTCAATACCTGCCTCTTTAGCCATTGTAGTTATATCGTAATCATGTAAATTCATAGCAGCGTAATCACTCCTGAATTTGTCATTCTCTTTAATCATTTCGACAGTAGCAGAAAGACGCTTGGTAAAGTCATCTTCTCCAGGTTTGTTCGTACTAACATACTTAAGGAATCTGCGGATTTTTTCATTCTTTTCCTGTTCGTACGCACTTGCATTATAGATTACTTTTACTGATTTGTCATCCAAATCTACATCACTGTTTTCTAAACAGATATTTTTGAATGTATAACAGGGTAATCCATAGCCTCTTTCATTTTCATCTGTAAAAGGATCTGTCTTACAGATAAACAGGATATAACTGTCCTTAAGATTCTTGTAAGGTTCTCCTTTCATAATAGCATCAATATCAATCATTGACTGATAGTATCGCGTTCGTTTGCCTAAGGCTTTCTGTTGATACGACTGCATCTCTATATCTATGATTTTGTCAGAATTTTTAAGATATACATCAAGCCGGACACCTTTAGTCGTGTAGTAAGGTTTAATCTGTTTTTCAAGCTCGGGGTATTCAATATGGCCAACCGGAATATGCAGGAGCCGCTCCACAAGCTCTGCACAGATGTCTGGTTCATGAAGCACCGCCTGAAACATACCGTTGTCTGTAAAGGTCAACTGTTCGATTGGTTTTGGATTGTAATAATTGTTTTCCATTTTTGTCTCCTTGGGTTATAAAATTCCTATACCTTAGTTAACAAAAAATTTTTTCAAAAGAGGAAGTAAATTTCAAAAAAATTGAAAAAAGTTGATATTCTTGTTGATTTTTTTTATTTTCCACTTTAATCTTAAGTAAAACGATTAACTAAATTGTGGTCCCTGAGCTTGTCGAAGGGCACTGAAGGAGAAATATTTATGAAAAAACAAGTCTTTAATCCATATATGCCGTCATGGGAATATGTTCCTGATGGTGAACCACACGTATTCGGCGACCGCGTTTATGTTTACGGCTCTCATGACGAATTCAATGGCGCTGTTTTCTGCCTGGGCGATTACATCTGCTATTCTGCCCCGGTTACTGATCTGACCGATTGGCGTTATGAAGGTGTTATCTATAAAAAAGACCAGGATCCGGCCCAGGATGGCCGCATGGTTTTGTATGCTCCTGATGTTGTGCAGGGCAAGGACGGACGTTACTACCTGTTTTACGTATTCGACAAGGTAGGCTTTGTTTCTGTTGCAGTCTGCGACACACCTGCCGGTAAATATGAATTTTACGGACATGTTCACTACAAAGACGGCACACGTCTTGGAGACCGCGAAGGTGATATGCCACAGTTTGACCCGGGTGTTATCCGCGAAGGAGATAAAACTTACCTTTATACAGGCTTTAGCGGACGCCACATGAAAGACCGCATTGGCTGTATGGCAACAACTCTTGGTCCCGACATGCTCACAATAGAAGAAGAACCTGTTGTTGTAATTCCGGGTGATATGTACGTAGACATAAAATCCGAGACCGATGTTACAACTGGCTGTCCGTATCCGCTTAAGTCAATAGAAAACTGGAAAGGCTTCCAAAATCATGCATTCTTTGAGGCTCCTTCCATCCGCAAAATCGGCGATACCTACTATCTTGTATATTCTTCAGAAGTTATGCACGAGCTTTGTTATGCAATAAGCAAGTCTCCGCGTGACAACTTTGTATACGGTGGCGTAATCGTAAGTAATGTTGATATGCACATAGATACCTACAAGCCTGCAGACATGACTGTTGCTTACGGGGCAAACAATCACGGAAGCTTTGAAATTATCAATGGTGAATATTACATGTTCTATCACCGTCACACAAACGGAAACTGGTACAGCCGCCAGGGTTGTGCAGAAAAAATCAAAGTTCTGCCGGACGGCTCAATCCCTCAGGTAGAAATTACTTCCTGCGGTTTAAACGGTGGACCTCTCAAAGCAGAAGGGGAATATGCCGCTTACATCGCGTGCCACATTTTTAATCCTGACAAGCCGGGTCCTTATGTTGGCCCGGGCCAGCCAAAAATCACACAGGACGGCCGCGACGGTGATGAAGAACTTGGCTACATTGTAGACATTACCGACAAAACAACAATCGGCTTTAAGTATTTTGATTTTAAGGATGTACACAAGTTGACCCTGGTGGTGCGCGGCTACATGTACGGAGCTTTTGAAATCCGCAACAAGTGGGATGGTCCGGTTCTCGGCACGCTAAAATGTGAATCTGCAAACTTTTGGGAAGCAGACAGCATAGACATTAACTTTCCCGACGGCACACACGCCCTGTACCTGACATGGGTCGGCGGTGGCAATGCTCAATTAAAGAGTATTAGCTTCAACTAGCAGGGCGTTACGGGGCGGCGCATGAGCCCCGTTAGAGGGGGTAGGGCGCAACGCAGTGCGACCGAGGGGCAGGCGCCCCTTTTAATTCCCCGGAATAATAATATTTTTACCATTCCGCTGGTACTGCTTGGGAGTGCACTTCATGTAGGACTTAAAGGTTTTGGAAAAATACTGAACTGTATTAAAGCCGTTTTCGGTGGCAATTTCGGTTACGTTTTTGGAAGTATAAATTAAATCGAGGCATGACTTTTCTATTCTATATTTATTGATATAGTCTGTAAGGTTCATGCCCATATTTTTTTTAAATAGGCGTATAAAGTGGCTCTTGCTGTAGGATGTAATTTTTAAAACATCATCCAGCGAAATGTTTTCGCGGTAGTGTTCACGCACATAAGTTAGTGTTGCGTCAATCGCATCTACAGTATGAGCCTTTTCTGCCCCAATATTATTTGTAATTTCTACATACTGATGCGAATCCAGAATATGAGCAATTATGTCAAACAATACAGACTTTACAATAAGCTCATGTCCAAAAGAACCAAGCTTTTCTGCATCGGTAACCTTGCGCAGCTTTTCCAGAATCAAATCGGGAATTTTTATAAACCGCGAAACCCTGATGCTTTCCAGAGTATTTCTGACAGCGTCTCCTTCTATTCCAAAAACAGCGCTGTCAAAAACCATTGCATAACAGTGGTAGTCTGAATTGTTGATTTTTTTTACAAAGTGATTTGTCCCCGGGTGCATAAAGATAACGTCTCCGGCCTTTGCGGTTGTAACTGTTTCTTCAAGCCCTATTTGAATGGCCCCTTTATCAATATAGAGAATTTCATATTCAATATGATGATGTGCCTGCTCCAGGTATACGTTCTGAGAAAAAACTCTTATTGGAAACTCGCTATAACTCAAGCTGCTTTTGCTCCTAAAAAACATTATATCATAATTTTTTTAAAAATGAGAATAAAGTGTAAAATTTGCGGTGATAGGATTGTATTTTTTATAAGAATTCGGAATAATAATATAGATACAAGTAAAACGATTAACTGAGCTAAAAAAGTTCACCTCATCAGGAGATAAAAATGTTAAGAATTGTAGAAACCAAACTTGGCAAGATTGAAGGCCTTCCTGCCGCAGATCCACGTATTACATCATTCAAAGGAATTCCTTTTGCAAAGCAGCCTGTAGGAGAATTGCGCTGGCATGCCCCTGTTCCTGTTGATGAAAAATGGGATGGAATTATGCAGGCCTATAAGTTTTCTCCAATTCCTGTTCAGCCAACTCCTTATTACGATCCAAATGATATTTACTGCCGTGAATGGTCTGTAGATAAAGATATTCCTATGGGTGAAGATTGTCTTACTGTTAATGTATGGACTCCTGCCAATGCTGCAGACGAAAAGCTTCCTGTATATTTCTGGATTTATGGGGGAGGCTGGCAGACTGGTTTTACTGCCGAGATGGAATTTGACGGAGAACGCATTGCCCGCAGAGGTATTGTTGTTGTAACTGTAAACTATCGTCTTAATATGCTTGGCTTTCTTTGTCATCCCGAAATTACAGCCGAAAATCCTGAACAGCCTGCCAACTTTGGTTTGCTTGATCAGCGTTGTGCAATGCAGTGGGTAAAGGATAATATAAGTGCATTTGGAGGAGACCCGGATAATATTACAATTGGTGGTCAGTCTGCTGGTGGTGGAAGCGTTCTGAACCAGGTTGCATATGGAACCCAGGGCATTTTTAAGAGGGCAGTTGTTCACAGCGGAATGTTTTATTCTTCGGACGGCAGCTTCTTTCATCAGAAAAGCCTTCAGGAAGCAGAGCAGTGTGGTGTAGATTTCTTCAATTTTATTGGTGCTAAAAATCTTGCAGAAGCCCGTAAGATAGATATTCAGACTCTCCGCAAGAAGTGGGAAGAATATGGAGGATTTCAGAAATCAATTGCAACCTGGATCCCAATCCGTGATGATAAATTTGTAAAGGGTGATTTCCTTGAGCTTATGAAGGCAGGAAAGATAGAGCCTGTTCCATTTATCATTGGTCATACCACTGATGAATTTCTTTTCCCTGCAGATCCTTCAAAGCCGGACGGAAAGAAAATTAAGCCGCTCGAAATTGCGGTTCAAAAATATCAGGAAATCCTTGAGGATGTAGGTAAGCGTGTTCCTAACTATTATTATGAATTTGATGTACCTATTCCCGGCTGGGATAATCCCGGAACCTTCCATTCTGTAGATTTGTGGTTCTGGTTCGAAACTCTTGCAAAGTGCTGGAGACCTTTTGTTGGAATGCAGTATGATGTATCCCGCAAGATGTGTAACTACCTTTGTGACTTTATAAAGAACGGAGATCCTAACGGAAAGGACGCAGATGGCAGCGATCTTCCTGAATGGAAGCCGTTTACCTTAAGAGACAGGAATAAAATGGTATTTAACTCGGGTGTTTCCCCTATAAAATTCTGAGAATGAGACTATTTTATAAAAAATATGATAGTTTAGATGTATTTTTTATAAAAATCACATCTAAACTATATGTATGCTCAGAGTGTAACGTTTAACACTATACTTTAGGGGCATAATCGGGTTTGTTTATTAATTCATATTTTAGATTTCTTTGTTTTGCAGGAATTCTATTCATGCAAAATTAGAAATAAATTTTTTTTGCAAAAAGTCAAAAGAATAAGGAGGACTTTATGAAAAAAAAGATAATGTTGGTTGCTGCCGCTGCAGTTCTGGCATTAAGCTTGGTTGGATGTAACAAAGCTGGCACTTCTGCAAAGAAGAGCGACAAGCTTAACATCTCCGTATTTACAATT
>JAEEGL015785250.1_pt1 | contig 22745 bp, 22 predicted proteins | sample 9134231 | NCBI WGS metagenome assembly JAEEGL01 (sample SAMN16246548, study PRJNA631951) | gut metagenome | biome: gut microbiome; feature: rumen; material: fiber-attached | host: Bos | place: Iran: Karaj | collected 2018-10 | reverse complement strand
TTGCGCGTTACTTATTAATAACTTGCACGCTATTTATTAATAAACGTGATTTTAGCTCCCTCAAAACGCTGAGTTAACTCGATTCATGAAATGAGTTAACTCATTGGGCAAATCGAGTTAACTCACACTCAAAAATGGGTTTAAGACACTCAGTGTTCAATCTGTTGAAGAGATAATTATGACCCTCATTCAAGACAAATGAATAAGTGTAAAATGAGAAGGTGAAAAAAATGAACATATGTTCATGAGCCGATGAACATATGTTCATTGGCCAAATAACATATGTTCGTGGCCATTTGAACCTATGTTCATATGAAGTAGCCAAACAGCAACAGATATGAAAAGTAGTATTAATAGAAAAATTATAATGTCAGAATCAATTCAAACAACAGGCGGTATACTGCATCCTAAAGACATTAATTTTATAAAGAATTGTATTTGTGAGGTTTTTGGGTGTAATCCAGATGATATTACAGAATTACAGCCGTTACAAAAAGGTCTGTCCAATTCTGTTTTGTCATTCCGTTTTAATGGAGGTAAATATGTTTTTCGTTATCCAGGTCTTGGCTCGGAGATATTAATTGATCGAGGTCGTGAATCAATAATCCAAAAACAAATTGAAGATGCTGGAGTTGATACGTCGTTGGTGGCCATGAGTGTTCGTTATGGATGGCGTATATCTCATTTCGTTCAAACTAGAACTTTCCAGTATCACGACGTAAATGATATGGTACGTGGCATTCTTCAATTGCGAAAGCTGCATGCTGTTAAACCTAAGGTAAGATGGGAATTTGATATCAAAGAGAAATGGGAGTCTATTCGTGATATGACTCCAATTGACAAATATGGTGAGAACTTTGCAGATTTCCCGGAATTTAAGGAAATAAAGGAACGTGTAAACAAATTGTATGAGCTGGCAAAGACTGACGGAATTAAGAAATGTCTGACTCATGGTGATTGTCGTGATGAAAACTTTCTTATTAACGATAATGAGATTCACCTTATTGACTGGGAATATGCAGGCTATGGTGATCCTGGTTTTGACATTGGTTCCTATGTATGCGGTGGTGATCATTCTGAAGAAGAGGTTGATAGAATACTGTTTACTTATTTCGGAAGAAAGCCATCTTTAAAGGAACAGCGTCATTTCTATGCATATATTAGTATAACGGGTTTTTTTTATATGCATTGGACTATGTACAAGGAATCACAGGGGCAAATCATAGGTTATTTGAAACCTCTTTGGTATCACTTTGCTAAAGAATATAGTAAGAAAGCTCTACCAATGTATAATAAATAAAAGAAACCACTATGACATATATAGTATTAGTTGCTGGTCAAGGTAAAAACCTTCAGCCTTTGACGTTAAATCATCCCAAAACCTTGTATAAACTGGATGGGAGAACTACTGTGCTTCAACGTCTTGTCCGTTCTATTAGAAAGCACGACAAGGAAGCGGAAATTGTAGTAGTCATTGGTTTTATGTACAAGCATATCCAAAAAGAATTGGAGGACGACAATGTCGTGTTTGTTCACAATCCTTTCTATGCTACTACAAGTTCGATGGGCTCTTTATGGTTTGCTAAGGGGTATTTGCAGAGAGAAAATGTTGTTATTATTAATGGAGACATTGTGATGAGTGATCAACTCATGAGCGACATCATCTGTACTCATACAGATGTTCCATACGTTTTGTTGGATAGTACTCTGACAGATGAAAACAAGTACAACGTACAGGTGCAGGGTGATAAGGTTTGTGTAATGAGTAAAAATTTGACAGAATTCTTTGGTAATTACGCTAGTGTGACCAAACTTGATGCAGTCTCATCTCGTTTTGTTTTGGAACAACTTGATCAAATGGTTAATGAAGGAATGTATAACCTATTCTTTGAGGATGCTTTGGTACAGATGATATTTGATAACAATTTTGAGTTGTACTATAAGGATATCAAAGATTATGAATGGACAGAGGTGGATTGTGTAGATGATTTGTTAAAAGCACGTGAGATTCAACACGAAAGCGAATATTAATATGAGAATCATTAATAGGAGAGGATTATGACTTATGTAATTATTATTGCGGGGGGGGTTGGCAACCGTTTAGGAGCGTCAGTGCCAAAGCAATTTGTAAAAGTATTGGGGAAGCCAATAATTGCTTATACAATGGAGCATTTTCAGAATCATCCGGGGATTGATGCAATTGAGTTGGTGTGTGTGGACGGATATCAAGATTATTTGAAAGAGATAGTTGAGCAATATGGCATTACAAAAGTTTTTAAGATTGTGAAAGGTGGTTCGGAATATGAAAGATCGATTATGAATGGTGTAGGAGGACTGGAAGGTATAGCCAATCCCGATGATGTGGTGATGATTCATTGGTCGGCATCACCATTCATAACGGAAAAGATGATAACCGATAATATCCGTGTATGCAAGGAAAAAGGTAATGCCATAACTGCTAGTTATTCATATCTTCTTTATGGAACGAATGATGGCGATTGTGCCAAGAAAAGCATTAACCGTGAGTCCTTCATGACATTATCAGCACCTCAATCATTTTTGTATAAGGTTATTACAGACATTTATAGGCAAGTTGAAGAGAAAAAAATGTTTGATTATGTCGAAGCTCATACTCCTGCTTTTATGACAGAGTTGGGTATGCCAATCTATTTCTCGGAGGGTAGTCATTCGAATATCAAGATAACGACTAAAGAAGATGTAGACCTGTTCCTTGGTTATCTTTTGGCACAGAGGTATAAGCAAGAACATCAGGAAGATTGGAATTAAGTGTAAAAAATCATTAGATAAAGATGCTACCTGTCAAATTAGAATTACCGGACGGATTCCTTAATGAGGAAACTCGTCACAGTTATACAATATCGTCTAACATGAAAAAGGTTTGGGCAGTAGAATTAGACCTGCTCAATGAACTAATGTCTGTTTGCAAAAAGCATAATCTTCACTTTTATGCAGCAGGAGGAACAATGTTGGGTGCTATCCGTCATGAGGGAATGATACCATGGGATGATGATATTGATGTCATGATGTTCAGAGAAGAATATGAGAAACTCTGTAAAATAGCTCCTTCAGAATTCACTCATCCTTATTTTTTCCAAACAGAAGAGACTGATAATGGTAGTTTTAGAGGACATGCTCAATTGAGAAATAGTGAAACGACAGGAATTTTGAAGACGGAATTTTCAGATAAGAAAAAGATAAACCAGGGTATCTTTATTGACATTTTTCCACTTGATAATATTCCTGATGACAGATTGCTTAGACAAGAGTATATAGATAAAGCTACGAAAATGAAGGCTTTGTATAACAAATATTTGAAGCGCTCTCTTCCATATCATTTCCGTTTTCGAAAGAATATAGTGATCTTGATCATTGACTTTATAAAAAATCGACTTACACCCCATGCTACAGCTATTTCTAAAACGAATAAATCTTATCGAATGTTTGAAGAATGGGTGATGTCTTACAATAATATAACGACAAGGGAGGTCGTCATGTCTCCATTCTATACAGATCGTTGGATTTATGAACGCTCTGATTTATCAGAAATGGTATACAAACCTTTTGAAATGCTTACAATTCCTGTTCCTATAGGATATGAACAAATGCTGAAGAATGCCTATGGAGAATGGAAAAAATTTGTTGTGGGTAGTTCTATACATGGAGGAGTAATCTTTGACACTGAACGTTCTTATAAAGAATACATAGTGTGACAATATCTATGTCGGAGCAGAATTTGAAATCAAGTGCAGTGAATGGTGCCATTTGGACAGCTATTGAGAAATTTTTTCGTCATGCAGTCCAATTTATTATAGGTATTGTTTTGGCGCGTATTTTACCTCCAGAAGATTTTGGTGTGATAGGTATGTTGACCATTTTCACAGCCATTGCCCAGACTTTTACTGATAGTGGATTATCAAATGCGTTGATTCAGAAGAAGGATAGAACAGAAGTGGATTGTTCCACTATATTCTTTTTCAGCACTAGTGTGGGTGTTTTCTTTTATCTTCTTTTATTTGCGGCAGCTCCTTTGATTGCGGATTTTTATAACATGCCGATATTGAAAGATGTGACACGTGTGTTGGCTTTGTCCATCATTCTTTCGGGGTTGACGGCTGTACAAACTGCTCGTTTGACGATTGATTTACGTTTTAGAACGCAGTCTCTTATTACGATCATTAGCATGGTGGTGACAGGAGCCACTGGTATTGCATTAGCATATAGTGGATGGGGTGTTTGGGCTTTGGTATTTCAAGTTGTTGCAGGCCAGGTAATCACGTCTGCCTGTATTTGGTATTGTTCCCATTGGATGCCTAAACTTACATTCTCAAAGAATTCATTCAAACAGTTGTGGGGATTCGGTTCAAAACTACTTGTTTCAAATCTCATAAATACCATTTATAATAATCTTTACACCTTGGTCATTGGAAAGAAGTTTTCCAGTGCAGAGGTCGCATTTTATAATAGAGGCAATCATTTTGCCCAGCTTCCAGCACAAGCTGTTCAGGACATGGCGATCAAAGTGAACTTCCCGATATTGGCAAAGATGCAAGATGATGATGAACGTCTATTAGGTGCATATAAGAAATTGTTGACCGTTCCTTTATACATCTTATATCCAGTATTGGTCTGTATGGCGGTTACAGCAGAACCGCTTGTGATTGTATTGATTGGTGAGAAATGGCTTCCTTGTGTTCCCATTATGCAAGTGCTATGTATTGGGTATATGTTTGTCCCTCTTACACACATTAATTTGAACTTGCTCTATGTAAAGGGAAGAACGGATCTGGTACTTAAACTGGAATTCATCAAGAAGCCTATAGCTTTTCTTATTTTATTTGCCAGCATCCCATTCGGAATTATTGTTATGGTGATAGGCCAAGCTATCTATTCATTTATAGCTTTTTCCTTTAATTGTTATTTTACGGGGAAAATCCTGAATTATGGAGAATGGAAGCAACTGAAACAATTATTACCGACATTTATTAACTGTGCGATTATGGCAGCGGCTATTTATTTGTCAATGCTTCCATTTATATTACCAATATTGAAACTTTGCGTAGGTGTATCTGTTGGTTTGATTTCGTATTGGTTGTTCTCCATTGTTACCAAAGATGCTGCCTATGGAGAGGTTCGAGAGATTGTCAAAAGAAAACTTTTGAGGAAATATGAGGGATAGTACGTTTGATGTGATGAAGGGAAACGAAACTCAAGGTCGTAACCAATCAATTGATTTGATAAAAATTGTGGCAATGTTAGGCGTAATTAGTCTACATTGCAATATGTATAGATTAGATAATCCAGTCGCATTTGTATTGTCAAGAATGGCAGGAATATCAATTCCTTTGTTTTTTATGGTTAGTGGTTATTTACTGATTAATAAGAAGGACGGATTATTATATTCTTTGAAAAAAATAGGAGGAATTCTCAAATTCGTTTTGATATGTAGTTTTGTTTATTGGATTATACATATTATTCATCATCAACAATTAGATTTTACGATAATAGGAGTTTATTGTAAAGCTTTTATAGAAAAGGGACCATTATGGATGTTTTGGTATTTAGGGGCAATGTGTATAGTGTATGCATTATTACCAGTTCTTCATTGGATGGATGATAATACTAAACATTTTTTCCCGATATTACTTGCTGGATTGGTATGCATAGATTTTGTAGTTTTTATTTTTACTTATACCTATAAGTGGGAATATAATGTTATTCAGACATTTAGGCTGTGGAATTGGTTGACTTTTTTCTCCATTGGAGCAATCATTCGTAAATATAGCATTTGTTATCAGATTAATTTTTTTCTTGTTTTGATATTAATGTTTGTGTTTGTTGGGTTTGTATTATGGAACAGAAACAATATTGATACATTGCCTCATTTCTTTACAACACCAATATGTATAGTTTATGCCACTTTTGTTTTTCTATATATAAGTGCAAAGAAAATAGTTCAGAGTAGGGCAATATCATTACTTTCTCCACTTTTTTTGCCTGTATATACCATTCATTATTTCATCATCAAAGGTTATCATCATTTTATTGGTAATAGTTGGGGAGGGGTGATTACACCGTTGTTGGATTATATAATTATTACAGCCATTACACTGACTCTTTGTTATGGAATCATGAGAATCCCTTTTTTTGAGAAGGTGTTTAAAATCTAATTTTTCGATTTAATGAATAGTATATCCTCTACATATACGGACAAGAAGGTTAATACAAGATTTTTTGATTACGCCTTTATATTATTTGGAGTTTTTTATGCATTCAAAGAGTCTCAATTAGGTTATCTCGATTTAAATATTATAAGATATCCAACATTAATACTATCTGTTACGTTTTCTTTGTTAAGTATTTCTCACAATTATAAATGGAATTTATTTCATACAATACTTTTTTTCTTGTTATTTTTTATTCCATTATATTTGAGACTTGTATATAAATCTAATGTATTAATTAGTACTATGTTAATATTGGCGGCATATAATATTCCATTTAGTCATATAGTGAAGATGTGTATTAAAGTTCTTATTATTGTTTTTTTCATAGTTTTATCTGCTTTGGCATTGGGTATTATAGAGGATAGATTATATTATAGAGATGTGGATATGGTGAAAAATAATTATGCCCATGACATTGGTTTTAGATATTATAGTTATTATTCGTATTTAGGTATGGGTTTTGTTCAATGTTGCCTTTATTTATGGAGGGAACGGCTGAATTTTAGAAAAATATTATTTCTAATATTGTTCTCATATATATTCTTTGTTCTTTCATCTACACGTTTACAACTTTTGGCATGTGTGGCATTTATTATAGCATTATTCATTTTACCTTATATTCCGAAAAAGATATTACATAATAAATTATTAGCAGCTATTGCAATTATTGCCTATCCATTAATTTGTCTACTCCTATATTATGTCTCAAAATATTTCATTCTTTCTATTTTTTATGATGGTTATGCAGAGTTGAATCAAGCAATGAATAATCGTTTGTCCTTAAATGAGGAAGCGTTTCTAAGATATGATGTGACTTTATGGGGGAATGATTTGGATTTCGACACATCACCGAGGACAAAGACGAAGGATTATTTTTATCTAGATAGTGGGTATCTTCATGTTCTATTAGGGGATGGCATAGTTTTCATATCAATTATCTTGTTGTTATATTCAATACTTACTTATAAGATATTTAGAGCACGAGCATATTATCTTTATATTTGGATTATTTTATATGCAGTTTTGAATATTTCTAATGGTTTTTTGGTGTCTCTTCTCGCGAACCCTATTTTGTTGTTAGCATTGAGTGATACCAAGTCGATAAAAGATGATTATTATGGTGTAGATGGAGAGAATGAGGTTGAAAAAGAGAACGTTTGTTTGGATAATAGTGAGAGATATAGTTGTATTGAAAAATGAAAGAATTAAATAAAATAAAAATTTTTGTTGCAACGCATAAGCCAGGAAATGTGCGTCATGATGAGGTTTATACCCCCATCCATGTGGGACGTGCGATTTCAAAGTGTAAGGAAAAAATGACTGATATGATTGGAGATGATACGGGAGAAAATATCAGTGAGAAGAATTCGTCCTATAGTGAAATGACTGCTCATTATTGGATTTGGAGAAATGTCCACAATGTGGTATATGTGGGATTGTGTCACTATCGTCGTCTATTTGGGATAAACATAACAGAGGATAATATTGATAAGGTGATGAAGGGGTGTGATGTGATGATGGTGCTTCCTGCATATCAGATAGACAGTGTCTATTCATGTTTCGTGAAGTTCATCGGAGGTGAGAACATGGCAATTATGGCACAAGTCATTCGTAAGATATGTCCAGAGTATTACGATACATTGATTAAATTAGGTAATGATGTGAAGTTTTACCCTTTCAATATGTTTATTTGTAAAAAAGAATTGCATAGTCAATATGCTGCATGGATATTCCCTATTTTGAAGGAATGTGAGAAATATATTCAACCATCACCATATTCAAACGCAAATCGTGTTATAGGATATATCGCAGAAATGATCACACAGTTGTTTTTCATTCATAATCATCTAAGGATCAAACATGTTCCTTATATCGCTATAGAAGATGATGGTAAGGAAAGTTTGATAAAGCGTTCTATGGGGGATGCTGTAAGATTAAAGGTTCAAGAATTCTTGTTAAAGACATTATATTCAGGGAAGCTTGTGAGAGATAGTAAATATAAGTTTACTAATCCCGCATTTATAGTGGGACTGAAGAAAGATGGCATAGAGATATAAGAAATGAAAAAGGTTATAACATATGGAACATACGACTTGTTGCATCAGGGACATATTAACCTGTTGCGACGCGCCAAAGAATTGGGCGACTATCTGATTGTAGGTGTCACTAATGATAGCTTTGATCGTGACCGCGGAAAACTGAATGTACGGAATAACGTACTGGAGCGTGTAGAAGCGGTGAAGGCAACAGGTTATGCCGACCAGATCGTGATAGAGGATTATGTGGGTCAGAAGATTGATGATATCCAAAAATATAATGTGGATATTTTTGCTATTGGCTCTGACTGGAAAGGGAAATTTGATTATCTGAAGGAATACTGTGAGGTGGTATATCTTCCACGTACGGAAGGTATCAGTAGTACCATGTTACGCAATGAAAGTCAGGATGTCATTAAAGTTGGCATTATTGGCTGTGGTAGAGTTGCAGAGCGATTTCCATCGGAAGCGGATGTGGTGAATGGTATTGATGTTTGTGCAGCGTATGATATTAAACCAGAAGCCATGAGCTCTCTGATTGATAAGAACCATGATAATATTGTTGCATACGATGATATAGAACGATTCTATCAGTCTGTTGATGCTGTATATATTGCGACACCACATTTGGCACATTACCAGTGCATCAAAGAGTCATTGGAAAGAAAGAAGCATGTGCTTTGTGAGACACCGATGGTGTTGAATGGTGAGCAGGCAAAAGAGTTATATAAGATGGCTCAGCAACAGGGTGTTATTCTGATGGAGGCTAATAAGACGGCTCATTGCCCAGCCTTTAACCATTTGATGGTATTGATTAAGTCTGGGCTCATTGGTGAGGTGGTAGATATTGAGGCATCTTTATCTCAGTTGTTGGATAAGAATGGACGAGAGTTTGACCCCAATCAGGCTGGTGGTGCTTTATTTGAAGAGGGATCGTATCCTTTGCTTCCAATTATAAAACTTTTGGGCATTAATTATCAAGACTTGAACCTGTATTCAAAAATAGAGAATGGTGTCGATATTTATACCAAAGGAGTTCTTCGCTATTCCAAAGCTATATGTTCCTTTAAGGTGGGACTTGGTGTTAAGACAGAGGGCAACCTCGTGATTTCTGGTACAAAGGGGTATGCATACGTTCCTGCTCCTTGGTGGAAGACCGATTATTTTGAACTTCGATATGAAGATCAGAATCAGAACAAGAAGTATTTCTATAAATGGGATGGATATGGCTTGAGGTATGAGATACAGGAGTTTATCAGTTGTATTTTGAACAAGCGTTTCTCTTCAGCACGCTTGCGCCGAAGGGAAAGTATTTGTATGGCAGAAATAATGCAACAGTTTTCAGAGAGAAAGAATTTTTACGAAATATAATATAGGACAATGATTAATTTTACAGTAGGTCCCGTGCAGTCCAGTGATGCTGTCAGGGCTATTGGTGCAGAGCAGGTGCCTTATTTCAGAACGGCTGAATTCTCAGAACTGATGTTTGAGAATGAGGCATTGGTGAAGAAATTTGCAAAAGCCTCGGAAGATTCGAGAGTCGTGTTTATTACAGGATCTGGTTCGGCGGGTATGGAAACTGCTGTCATGAATACGTTAACTCCACAAGACAAAGCAATTGTGGTAAATGGTGGTAGTTTTGGTGAGCGTTTTGTAGAGTTACTGACGCTTCATGAAATACCCTTTACAGAAATCAAATTAAAGCCAGGCAAGGCATTGAAACCAGAACATTTGGCAGAATTAGATGGTAAAGATTATACGACGTTTTTGGTGAATAAACATGAAACATCGACAGGTGTTCATTATGACATGAATCTGATTAGTGATTTCTGCAAAAGGAACAATATGTTTTTAATAGTGGATTGTATCAGCACATTCTTGACAGACCCTTTTGACATGGAAGCTTTAGGTGCTGACATCATGATCACGGGCTCGCAAAAAGCATTGGCATGTCCTCCTGGCATTTCAGTGATGGTTTTGTCACCTCGTGCTTTGACTCGCATTGATAACACCAAGTGTAAGTGTCAATATCTTGATTTGAAATTAGCACTGAAAAATGGAGAGCGTGGACAGACCCCTTGGACACCTGCAGTGGGTATTCTGCGACAAATTAATATGCGTTTGAAGGAAATTGATGCCAATGGTGGTGTAGAGGGAGAAATTGCAAGGACTGCTGTTTTAGCAAACTATTTCAGAGAGCAAATCAAGGACTTGCCATTTGAAATAGTATCAGAATCTCTGTCCAATGCAGTGACACCTCTTCATCCAACAACAGCATCGGCATACGATATATTCCTGAAGATAAAGGATGAATATGGTATGTGGATATGTCCGAATGGAGGAAGTATGAAAGATACTGTATTTAGAGTTGGTCATATAGGTGCTTTGACAACTGCTGATTATGACCAATTGGTGAATGCCTTTAAGGATTTGCAGAAAAGAGGATTGATCTAATCTGTTTTTCAAGGAAAACATGAATATAGTTTGTAAGCAGTGGACGGTAGATTTCGAGGTTAATGGCTATCATATTGAAGATATTTTGTCTTTGATAAAAGAGGCTTATGGGGAACGAGCAAAAGAAGGTATCTCCTTTGCTACCCTAAGTTATACCATTGATGATTTCTTGGTCGAACGCACTGATACCGACTATTGGTTTTTAGCTTTTGATGATGATAATCACTTATATGGAACGGCCCGTTTGACAATAAAAGATAAAAGTGGAGAGATATGTAATTTTGCAGTATCTCCTAAAAGTCAAGGAAAGCATGTGGGCTCACAACTATTACAAGCAGCAAACTTGTTTGCAAAAGAGCAAGGACTGGATTATGTTATTTCTTATACTGCCATTAAAGCTACAAGTAGTGTGAAATGTCATTGTAATAATGGATTCCGAATAGTTGGAATAGACACAGGGTTGTATCAAGATTATTCTTCTTATATATTCCGGAATCAGATAGCATCTTCTTTTTATTGGAATTCCGTTTTTTTAGTTAGACTCAGATTCTTTAAGTCATATATAAAATATCGTATGGCGAAAAAATCCAATGGCCAGAATACAATAATCGGTAAATTGTTTATATATATAAAGGATAAATTGCATTAGATAATAATAATGGTATATGAAAGAGATGACTCTTCAAGAGGTTCAAAAAGTAGCATTGGATATTCTCAAAGATGTCCATGATTTTTGTGAAACTCATAATATTAGATATTCCTTAGCTTACGGAACTCTTATTGGCGCAATCAGACATAAAGGTTTTATTCCTTGGGATGATGATGTGGATATACTTATTCCCCGACCGGATTTTGAACGCTTCTGCCGAGAATACAAATCTTCATGTGGATATCAATTATATTGCCCTGAAGATCCTGGATATTATATGGTTTTTGCACGTGTCTGTGACAAAGACAATACTATAGTGAAGACAAATCGTCCATGGGTTAATGAACAGACTGGAATATGGATTGATATATTCCCTCTTGAGGGTCTTCCATCTGATGAGAGAGATTTCCAAACGCTTGTTAAAGAAGTGCGGCATGTAGCAAAAAAGGTTTATAGACAACGTTATGGGAAATTCCTGAAATTGTCTGATACGGTTGGAATAAAAGATTTCTTGCTATGCTTGGGAAAAAAGGTTTTTTATTCAAGATATGACTTTGATGCTCTTATCCATGAACATATACAACTACTTAAAAGTTGTGAATATGAGAAAGCCAATTATTATGGTCAGTTATGTGTGATGGATTATCCAGAAAAAGAACATAATCCGAAAGCGGACTTTATGTATTATATCAAGAAGAAATTTTGTGACTCGGAATTTTATGTAATGAATGGATATGATAATGTGCTCACACGTTATTATGGTAATTATATGAAACTGCCCCCTGTGAGCGAACGACAGCCTTCTCAGTTATTTACTCAAACTTATTACTGGAAATAGATGTTAATCGATGAGTTTTATATACCCAATGAAATTTATTTGACAGAAGAGAAGTTTTTGATGGAAAAGATGACAATAAAAGAGATACAAGGTGTATCATTAGATATATTAAAAGATGTTCATTCATTTTGCGAATCTCATAATATTTCTTATTCATTAGCTTATGGTACGTTAATCGGTGCTATACGCCATAAGGGTTTTGTTCCATGGGATGATGACATAGACATACTTATTCCGAGATCGGACTTTGAACGTTTTTGTCAAGAATATCATTCTCAAAAAGGATATAAGCTATATCGTCCCGGAGAATCTAATAATTTTATGCCTTTTGCTCGTGTTTGTGACAATGAACGTACCGTAGTAATCACCAATCATCCATGGAGTAATGAAATGACTGGTATTTGGATAGACATACTTCCAATAGATGGATTGCCGTCAGAGAATGAACTATTTTTAGAACATGTGAGAAAGATTAGAAAGATCCAGAAGAAAATATATAGAATACGAACGGGAAAATATTTAAGGCTTTCTCATACAAATTCTTTGAAAAATCTCCTGTTTTGTTTGATTAAAAGAATCCTCTATGGTAATTATGATATATATAATTTATTAGAGCAGCATATTAGTATGCTTAAAAGTTACGATTATGAAAAATCTGATTTTTGTGGGCAACTTTGTGTGATGGATTATCCAGAAAAGGAACATAATCCGAAAACGGATTTTCAATCGTTTATTAAAACGCAATTCTGTGGAGAAGAATATTATATGATGAATGGATATGATAATATCCTAAAGCGTTATTATGGTAATTACATGGAATTACCCCCAAAAGAAAAACAGGTGGCACCAGAATCATCTACTCAAAAATATTATTGGAAAAATTAAATTGATTATATATTTATATGAATAAGACCGTGTATTTAGGCATGATTGGTGATATCATGCATCCAGGTTTGATTAATATCATTAGAGAGGGCTCTAAGTATGGTGATGTGATGATTGGTCTATATACAGACAAGGCCATAGCAACGCACAAACGACTTCCGTATTTGACATACGATCAACGTAAGCAAGTCATCGAAAATATAAAAGGAGTTACTTCTATAGTGCCTCAAGATGATTGGAGCTATGTTCCCAATCTTTTTAAATATAAGCCTGATTATATCATCCATGGTGATGACTGGCAGTCTGGTCCAGACAAATACATTCGTGATGAAGTATTCAAAACGATGGAGGAACTTGGTGGCGAAGTGATAGAAATTCCTTACACAAAGGGTATATCTGCTTCTGGGCTTAAAGAAGAAATCGATTCTTTGGGAGTAACTCCTCAGGCTCGATTGGCTTCTCTTCGAAGATTGATATCCGCAAAACCAGTGGTTCGTATCCTTGAGTCTCATAATGGATTGACGGGACTGATTGCAGAACATACGAGTGTAGATGTGAATGGTCAGCATCGTGAGTTTGATGGAATGTGGGCTTCTTCATTGACTGACTCCACTTCTAAAGGTAAACCAGACATTGAAGCTGTGGATCTGACAACACGATTGCATGATTTGAATGATACGCTTGAAGTGACAACCAAACCTGTCATCTATGATGGTGATACGGGAGGGAAGTTGGAGCATTTTGTCTTCACAGTGCGCACTTTGGAACGTCTGGGAATCTCTGCAGTTATCATAGAGGATAAGGTTGGTCTGAAACAGAATTCTCTTTTTGGCACAGATGCGATTCAGACTCAAGATACCATTGAGGGTTTCTGTAATAAGATAAAGGCGGGTAAGGATGCCCAGATAACGAGAGATTTCATGATTATCTCTCGTTGTGAGTCTTTGATTGCAGGCAAACCTGTCGAGGACGCTCTGGAACGTTGCCATGCATACGTCGAGGCTGGTGCAGATGGCGTGATGATTCACTCCAAAAACAAGAGTGGAGAGGATGTCAAGGAATTCTGTCAGCGTTTCCGTGAAAAAGATGCCCACACGCCTATTGTAGCGGTACCGACTACTTATAATCAGTTTACAGAGGAGGAACTGGCAGAATGGGGCATCAATGTGGTCATCTATGCCAACCACATGCTGCGTAGTGCATATCCTGCTATGGTGAAGTGTGCAGAAACAATTCTTGAGACTTCACGTAGTTTAGAGGCTTCTGAAAAATATTGTATGCCGATCAAACAGATTCTGAATTTGATTCCTGGAACGATAAAGAAGTAAAAAATGATTAGACCGGATTTTTTTTATAATACATTAGCCAGCTTTGGCATTGATTTCTATGCTGGTGTACCAGATTCTCTCTTAAAGAACCTCTGCGCCTACATCACTGACCATGCTGATGCCTCTCACAACATCATTGCTGCCAACGAAGGTGGCGCCATGGGATTGGCAGCAGGTCACTATCTGGCAACCAGCCAGATTCCTGTAGTATATATGCAAAACTCTGGTGAGGGTAATATCATTAACCCTTTGGCCTCCCTCACGGATCCAGATGTCTATAACATCCCAGTTTTATTGGTTATCGGTTGGAGAGGCAAGCCAGGTGTTCACGATGAACCCCAGCATGTCAAGCAAGGCAAGGTCACCACAGGCCTGCTCAATGTCATGGGCATTGACTATACCGTTCTCTCCAAGGAAGAGGACAAGGCTGAAGCCCAAATCAAAAAGGCCGTAGCTTATATGCAAGCTACCAAGCAGTGCTACGCGCTGGTCATCGAAAAGGACACCTTCGACAACTATCAACTCTCAACTGTCAACTCTCAAATGGAGCTTTCGCTCTCCAGAGAAGAGGCCATCCAAACGGTGGCATCTTATCTTGCTCCAAAGGACTGCATCGTATCTACCACAGGTATGATAAGCCGTGAACTCTTCGAATACCGCACAGCGAAGAACGAAGGTCACGAGCGTGACTTCCTCACAGTCGGCTCCATGGGCCATGCCTCTCAGATAGCCCTTGGCATCGCATTGGAGAAGCAAGATCGCAAGGTCTGGTGCTTTGATGGCGATGGCGCCTCCATCATGCACATGGGCTCTATGGCTATCGTTGCCAGCAAGGCACCAAAGAACTATATCCATGTGGTCTTCAATAATGGTGCCCACGACTCTGTAGGTGGTCAACCCACAGTAGGGCTCCAAATAGATCTCCCAGCCATTGCCAAAGCAGTTGGCTACAAACAGGTGTTCTCTGTTGATAACAAGGAGGACTTGTTGAACCTTCTTACCTCTCACCTCTCACCTCTTACCTCTATAGATGGTCCCATCTTCCTCGAAGTGAAAGTCAAGAAGGGTAACCGCAAGGATCTTGGTCGCCCTACCACCACACCCATCCAGAACAAGGAAGCATTGATGGATTTCCTGAAAAAGAAATGAGGATTATTATATTATCTGATATTCATGCCAATGTCACCGCTTTGGAGGCGGTGCTTGCTGATATGGAGGCGGTAGGCTCCTATGATGCGATTGCCATCTTGGGCGATTTGGTGAACTATGGACCACGCCCTAATGAGGTAATAGATAAGGTTCTTCAACTCTCAACACCAGTCATTGTTAATTTGTGGGGAAACCATGAATATTCCATTTTTGGTGGTAGTCTTGACAGATTTGCAACGGATCGAGGTAGAGCTGTGTTGAGATATACTAATACACTTTTAACCCAAGAATCAAGGACTTTTCTTGATGAAAAGATGGCACATGAGGGATATAGAAGGACTGTTATTGGTGGGAAATCGTTCCTTTTTGTGCATGGTAATATAGATGATCCGTATTGGGGCAAGTTCGGCATTGATAAAATGAATGATGTACGTTATGCGGAATATGATTATGTGATTAGTGGTCATTCTCACATTCCCCATTATGTAGAGATGTTCTTTGCTTCGGATAATGTGAAATATCGCAACAAGAAGCGTACCATCTTTATTAACCCGGGTTCTGTAGGTCAACCTCGTAACCATAATCCGTATGCTCAATATGGTATTTTGGATACTTTAACGGGCAATTATGAACATCGTTCAGTATGGTATGATGTAGAGAAAGAACAAGCTTTGTTTAATCATGAAGTAGATAAGTTTTATAAAGAAAGAATAAAATTAGGAATATGAAAAGTTTATATGTGTTAAGCGGCGCTTCTGGAATGACTGGTAGCGAGCTTGTCAGACAAATCTTAGAATCAGAAAAAGATTGTCGGATTATTGGGTTCGATAATTTCTTTGCCAGTAGTATTGACACCATCAAAGAGTTTCTTAATGACCCCCGATTTGTGTTCAATGAATATGATATTAACGATGCTTCTCAGATGCGAATGGTGGAGGAGAATGTTGAAAGCGTAAAGAATGCTTTTGATAGAGTCGTTTATGTCAACTGTGCAGCAGTGGTGCATACAGAGCACTTTTATGAAGTGGAACACACCTGGGAAACTAATGTCATCTCCATGAAATCATTTTTGGAACAGGCAATTAGAGTAGGGGCTGATATTTACATCAATTGTTCAACATCTGAGGTGTACAGTATGCAGTCATGGAATGAAAATGGTGGTGTTCGCGAGAGTGATTACTTGATGATGTCAACAGCTGAACACAGCCAGCGTACCAGTTATGCATGTGGAAAACTGATGACGGAATTTTTTATGAAAGACGCTGTGGATAAAGGGAAAATAAAGGGATGCTCTATCCGTTTTGCCAATGTCTATAGCAAACACGAGCGTTTTGCTAAACACATCATTCCTCACATTATCAATGAATTGTTGGAAAAGAAATCTGTAACATTGTTGGAAAATTCCAAGAAGAATCGTCGTGCCTTCCTGCATAACATTGATAGCTGTCGTTCTGTGGTGGCATTGATTAATTCTGACAAAGCACTTGATGGCACAGTTTACAATGTGGCCACGGATGAGGAAATCACTATCATCAACCTGACCTACAAGATTGCAGAGAAGATGGGACTGCCCAAGCCTGAAATTAAGTTTGAGGGGTATCGTAGTTCTGATCCTGAACGCAGAATCTTGAATACGGAAAAGATACGTACACGTACAGATTGGACTCCCATCATTACGTTGGATAAGGGACTTGAAATGTGTGTGGCATCAATTGAGAAATCATGAAAAGTTTGATTATCACGGTGGCTGGTATGTCCAGCCGATTTAATAAAGACACCAAAGAGGATGTTTTGAAATGTCTTTATTATGAGGATAAACCAGAGAATTCTCTGTTGAGCATTCAAGTTCATAAGACTTTTGACTTAGTGGATGAAATAATAGTGGTAGGTGGCTATAAGTATGAAGACTTAGAACAGTTCGTCCGTCAGCAGATGAAAGATGTCAATCATAAGATGAAATTGGTCTATAATGATCACTATCATGATTATGGATCCGGATATAGTTTGTTGAAAGGAATTGAAGCTGTGGCGGAAAAGACCGATGAGATTACCTTCATTGAAGGAGATTTGTTCTTTGATACGGAGGGCGTTGAGAGAATCATCAACTCTACCAAGAATGTCATCTCTGTGAATAATGAGCCTATTCTTTCAAATAAGGCGGTTGCGCTCTACTTTGATGCCAACGACTATCCGCATTATATTTATGACACAAGTCATTCATGCTTGGAGATTCATGAGCCATTTACCGCTATTTATAATTCTGGTCAGATGTGGAAGTTTATGAATCCTGCAAGAGTACGAGAGATTTGTCAGGGTTTGACACCAGAACAGGAGCAGGGTACAAATTTGGAAATCATTCAGAAGTATTTTGGAATGTATCAGTGTTCTCAACTTGATATTATTAGAGTCAATTTGTGGTTCAATTGTAATACAGTAGCTGACTATCAAGCAGCTATTAAAGCACTAAACGTATGAAAACATTAAATGAAAAACTCAATCTGCTGAAAAAGAAGATTGAAAATAATGAAAAGATTACTATAGCGATCTTTGGATTGGGAAGTGTAGGTTGCTATCTCCTTGACTATCTTGTATCTCTTGCTGACCCTCAGCTCCGTATAGTGGTTGTAGGTCGCAATGCTGAGAAGATGCAACAGGATGTGAACATTATCCGTACTGCAGCAACTATACGCAGGCAGATGAGAAGTGAGATTGTAGTGGAAGGAGGTTGTGATTTCAAGGATGTTGTATCTATTGAAGCCGCATTGAAGAAGATACAACCTGACTTCATTGTCAATAGTAGTCGTTTGTTCGCCGGTTTGAAATATGGCACTATTTCATGGTCGAATCTTCGTGCATACGGTATTTGGAGCCCCATGTCTGTTCTTCTTGGTAAAAATATTATGGAAGCATACGAAAAGGTTGGTTGCGATGCAATCAGCATCAATACATCATATTCTGATGCAGTCATTCCATGGCTCAAAAGTGCTGGTATGGCATATTTTGATTTTGGTAGTGGTAATTTGAACCATCTTATTCCTCGAATGAAATTCTTTGTAGCAGAGAAATATGGCATCAAGAACTTGAATGATATTGATATAACTCTTGTTGCAAGTCACTTCCATGATGTGGTGATTAGTAAGGAGGGTCATACAGAGGGAGTGAAGCTGTTGCTTAGCATCAAATATCAGGGTAAAGAACTTGATATTAATCATGATGAGGTTTATAAGGCGTGTGGTATCCCAATGCCGACAGACCAAAAGCGTAATATGATGAATGCTTCCAGCAATTTTGATATTATCTGTAGTATCTTGACTGCCATTCGTGAGAAGCAAGTCATCAAGATTCATACACCAGGTGTGGAAGGTAATATTGGTGGCTATCCATATATCATTGATGCAACAGGTGGGGAGGTCATTGGTTATTTGACTACTCAATATTTAATAGAAGAGATGCATCAAGTCAACCGTAACTCAATTTATTGTGATGGAATTGAGAACGTTGCAGATGGGTATCTTATTTATACAGATGAACTAATAAAGAAAGTTCAAGAACGCTTTAATGTGGTTGTTCCCAAGAAGATTCATCTTTCGGAAGCTGAAGATGTGGCAAATTTGTTAGTGGAAAAGATAATAAAACCAGAGATAAACTAGAATTGCTATGGGTAGAATTGCCATTGACATGAAAGGGGTTCAGGCAGTTTCATTAGAAATACTGAAGACTTTTTCCGATATCTGTGAGGCAAATGGTTTTAGGTATATGCTTACATGGGGAACCCTTATTGGTGCTATTCGCCACAAGGGATTTATTCCATGGGATGATGACATTGACGTGTTAATGCCTAGACCTGACTTCGAAAAATTTCAAACCTATTTTAATAATCATGCCGAAGAACTTAGACCACTTCGTCTTTTTACTTCTGAAACAAAGGACTATCCTTACTTGATCCCAAGATTGAGTAATGATGACTATCCATTGGATGTCGACAATGAAAAGCCTTGTGGAATGGGAGTCTTTGTTGATATTTTTATTTTAGACGGTACTGGAGATTCTCCAGAGGATGCACACAGATATATAAAGTCTTTGTGTAAATATCCGCGGTTAATATTTCTTGCAACGAGGCAACACTTTGAGTTTGGAACAACGCAGGGCTTCTTCAAGAAATTGATTAAGTTTCCTGTATATTGTTATGCAAAACTGATGGGAAGAGACTATTTCGTTAAAAAGCAATTAGGTTATATAGATAAGGAATCATACAATAAAAAACAATATGTTGGATGTGCATTACTTTGTGAACGGCCTCGTTTTGGAGTAATTGAGAAGAAAGATGTTGAAGATTTAATATCCGTTCCTTTTGAAAAATATATGTTTAAGGTTCCAAGAGCGTATGATAAGTTGTTGAAGATGTGGTATGGAAACTATATGCAAGTTCCTCCAGAAAAGGATCGTATACCTCATCATATATATCAAGCTTTTAAAAAAGAATGAGATGTATTTACGAGTTGGGATAACATTCTTATTGTTTATCACAAGTGTGGTGCTGGTTCCTGGAAAAACTTCTTTTTCTACAGACAGCATTCCTTCGTATTTTGTTAGTGTGCTTTCAGAAAAAGAATCGGCTATTAATTCTGCAAAGAATAAAGTGGCTTCGTTTGTATTTATAACAGACACTCATGTGCAGACAAACCAGATGCAAGCGCCGCTGCTCATAAAACATCTGCTTGAACATACGAGAATAAAAAATGTGATCTGGGGTGGTGATGCTATCGGAGCATATGGAACTGCGACTGATATTGAGATGCAATGGGAAAAACAAGCTTTATTTGATAGCTTAATCAATCAGTCTGGAAATCTATATAAAATACGTGGGAACCATGATTTCACCATCAAGGAAAGTAGTAGCTCCCAAAATGGAATTACCTATTCACAGCGTAAAACAGCTCAATTGTTATTGGAAGGACATCCCCATAATATTGTGTTGAATTCTTCTGATCCAGGGGCTTGTTACTATTATTTTGATGATAAGGATGATCATATACGTAATATAGTATTTGATACGACGGATTCTGTTAGAGGAGAGGACGTTGCGTGGGGAACTATATATGGCGTCCATGATAAACAATTGCAATGGATTGCAGACTCTGCCATAGCGTCCACTCCCAAGGGGTATGATATAGTTTTCTTCTCTCATGTTCCTTTTACGGATACGACAGGTTCAAGGCATGCGGTTCTGAGTAATGTCCGTGAGATTGTTGATGCTGCTTCTAAAAAGACTAAAGGGAGAGTAGGCAATGTCAACTATGATTTTACCAAATTGAGGAGGACATCGGTATTGATGTGTCTTTCTGGACATAACCATTCAGACATGCAGACATATAGGAATGGTGTTATACACATGGTGACAGCATGCGATGCTTCATATAATGATTATAAGGATGATCCGTTTGTGAGAAATTTATCAGGCATGATAAAAGGTACAGAAAATGAACAGTGTTTTGATTGTATATCAATAAATAGAAACAAGAGGCTGATTTCTGTATATAGAGTAGGTGTTGGTGGGGATCGTTTTTTTCATACAAAATCATTAGCTGGTAAAGTAGGGAAGAAAAAACACCTAAAGACTTTTCTTAAGAATCCTGTAGAATGGTATAGCTACAATGCATCAGGAAATAAATACAATGGGAAATGGACATTGTCCAATGATGTGGTGAGTGTTGATGGTAAAGGGAATGTGAAGTGCGGGAAAAGGGGGGAGGCTGTAGTTTTTGCCATGGATGCAGAAGGAAAAAGAGAATTTTATAATATAGAAGTAAAATAAGAAATAATATAGTGGCGAAAGCCGAGAAAATAAGAAAAAAAGTTCACAATGAAAATAGCTTTTGTTAGTACAAGAGGAATTCCCAACCACTATGGGGGATTTGAGCAGTTTGCAGAATTTATTTCTGTTGGACTTGCTAAGCGAGGGCATGATGTAACTGTTTATTCTCCTCATTATCATCCATATCAAGAGACAGAATATAAAGGGGTGAAGATCAAACATATATACAGTCCAGAGCAATGGATGGGTGCTTCTATAGGTAGTATCTTCTATGATTATGCATGTCTGAGAGATGCACTGAAGAGAGAGAACTTTGATATTATTTATGAGGCTGGATATACGAGTATTATTCCTGCTTATATCCGTTTCAATGTTAAGGATATAAAAAAGCCAATCTTTATCACGAATATGGATGGATTGGAATATAAGCGAACAAAGTTTAATCCATTGGCACAGCAATTCGTGTTTTGGGAAGAGAAAATGGCCGTGAAGCACAGCCATTACATGATTGCTGATAATATGGGTATCCATGATTATTATATGGAAAAATATGGCAGGGAAACAAAGTGCTTGGCATACGGTGCCGATATTTATGATGATTGGGATGCGGCTTGCTTACAAGAATATGGATTAGAATCCGACAATTATTATCTGATTGTAGCTCGTTTGGAACCCGAGAATAATTTAATTATGGCCATTGAGGGGTATCTGAAATCAAAAGAGAATGGGAAGCGTCCGCTTGTCATTGTAGGTAGTAAAGACACACGGCATGGAAAGGAGTTGGTGAGGAAATATGGATGTGAGAAATTCATCCGTTTTATGGGGGGCATTTATGATTTCAAGAAATTGGATTCAGTCCGTCACTTCTCCTATGCCTATTTCCATGGGCATAGTGTGGGTGGCACAAACCCATCATTGTTGGAAGCAATGGCTTCGGGGTGTTTTATTCTGGCGAATGATAACGTGTTTAACCGTGCAGTGTTGAAAGAGAATGCCATTTATTATGAAACAGCAGAGGATGTTCGTAGGGTGCTGGATAGAATAGATGATGAGATAAGTGGAAAAAAGGAGTCAATAATAAACGGCAATTGGAAAGAGATAAAAACGGAGTATTCGTGGGAAAAGCTGATTGATGAACACGAAAAATACTTTGAATGGGTGCTCAACCAGAAGAAATAAATGCTGTCTTGGAGCGAATCAAGATCTTGAATACGGAGATTGTGGCTGCGACACAGGAGGAGTTGTTGGGGAATTTGCAGCAGGGGGTTGTGGTGACACCTAATATTGATCATTTGGTGAAGTTGCAGCAAGATGGCGAATTGTATGCTTTATACAAACAGACTGAA
>JAEEGL015310843.1_pt1 | contig 22747 bp, 7 predicted proteins | sample 9134231 | NCBI WGS metagenome assembly JAEEGL01 (sample SAMN16246548, study PRJNA631951) | gut metagenome | biome: gut microbiome; feature: rumen; material: fiber-attached | host: Bos | place: Iran: Karaj | collected 2018-10 | reverse complement strand
GGGGTCGGCGTACATTGTTCGGGCGTTGGCGTCCAGTTGCTGCAGGCGCGCTTCGTCGAACTTCAGCGTCGGCAGCGTCATGCGCTTGGGGTTTTGTGCGTATGTTGCTGCGCACAAGATGAGCATCAGTGTCGAGAGAATAATCTTTTTCATAAGGCAAAAGTATAGTTTGTTTCAAACAATTTGCCCCCTCTGACAGTTTGGTGCCAAAGGGGGCAAAGTGGGGATTGTTAGCGGATGACCTTCTTGCCACCAACGATGTAAACGCCCTTAGGCTGTTGACCATTGACGCGACGGCCTTGGAGGTCGTAGGTAGCATTGACCATTGAGCGTTGACCATCGAGCGTTGTGTCGATGCCAGAGGGTACGGAGAGAATCACCTCTACTTCCGTCAGCTTCGTGGTGCCTGTTGCCTTTACCATAACTTCGGGCATGGCAAAGTCGGGAGTGAGCGTTGCGGAAGCCTTGGAGAAGCTCGATGCAGGGGCGCGGCGCGGAGCCTGCGAGGACGTTTCGATTGTGGCAGCTTCGATGGCTTGTCCCATGTTGTCGGCGAGCTTGATGTCGCCCTTAGCAGCTGCGTAGAATACAACCTGGAGAATGTTGCGGTTTTCGGGAGCAGTGATGAGAATCTGGTGGCCATTGTAAATGCGAACATCTACATAGTCCTTACCCTGCCAGAAGCGAGGCTTTGATGAGGCTTCTTCGGGATAGATGAAGCGCATGCTGACAACGTCGGACGTGATGGCGTCAAGGATGTTTCCTGCATCCAGAGCATCGCCGTTGCTGGTAGCATGGTTCCAGCTGTTCTCCACAAAGTTGAACGCAACGTGGAAGCCTTCCACAACGGGCACGATAGTGTACGTTGCACTTATAACAGCGCTCGTCTGGTCGTCGGTATTGTAGGCAACGGCCTTCACGGTTGTCGTCGAGGTGAGGACGAAGGGAGCGGTGTACTGCGTCTTGCTGTCGTCGGGGTTGCTACCGTCGAGCGTGTAATACACGTTGCAGCCTTCAGGCACTTCGATAGATACCTCAACGGAACCCTCGTAGCGGCCACCTTCGGGATTGCACGTAGGAGCAGGAGCAACAACTACGCTGCTGTTCTCCACAACTGCTGTGGGCTGGATTTCGGGAGCACCACTGAAGGTGTTGTTGAACAAACCTGTAACGTCGTAGGCCTTACCATTTTCATAGGCACTCATGTCGAGGCCCTTGTAGAACTGTACGCGGTCGGCACCGTCGGCTGCATAGTACTTCGTGCCGTCCTTAACAACGGTGATGCCCCTGAGGACAACGAGGTCGGCCCTGTGCTTCATCTCGAGAATCTCGGCAACGGTAGTCTCCACGGGCTGTGCAACCTCGCTTGAGTTCGTTATCATGATGTCCTTAGGATTCGTGTCGTCGTTAGCCTTGAACTCGGGTATGAGGTTGTAGAGTTCGAAGTTACCCTTCAGCGTACCATTAAGCAGGGAGTTTACGGGCACGTCGAGACCTGTCTTGAAGAACATGATAGCGTTGTCGCCCTCGCGAACGTACAAAGACTCGCCATCTACATAAACGACCTTGGCATTCGTGAGCTTAAGGCTTACGTTTGCCTTGTTTTCCTTGTAGTCTGCCAGCGTTGCCAGCGTCACGTCGGTGTAGGTTACCTGTTCTACTTCGCCAAGTCCACCGTCCTGCGTGGTAAGCGTCATGTCGTCGATGATAGCTTCCGTAGCGGTGTATGCTGGTGAGGTGTTTTGATTGGACTTGGGGTTCATCACGACGATGTTCACCACTGTAGTGGCAGTAAGTGTGAACTCGTAGTCCACCTTCGTCCACTCGGTAGCGCTCAGCGTGGTGAAATCGCCATACTTGTAGTCACCGCTGCTGGCGATAGCGCCATTTGTAACGACAACATAGCCAGGGCGTACCTGTCCGCCCTTTGCCCAGAAGGACACCTTGTAGGTACCAGCCAGGAGGTTCAGGTTGTTACTTGCAAGACGCTTGTTGCCGCTTGCCGTAGCACCCACTTTCACAGCATAGCTACCGCCGTGGGCATCTGTGCTCTGGCTGAGCGTAGCGTTGTTTCCAGGACCAGCCCATTTGTCGGGCTTACCACTTGTCCAAGCCTCGAAATCGCCGTTCGGCAGGAGGTTTGTCTGTGCCACAGCCTGACTCTGTGTGAAGAGCATGGCAATCATGGCACCAAGAAAGAGTAGAGTTTTCTTCATAAACTAAAGGTTTTAAGTTATTTAGATAAAGTTTGTTTCGAAGTCAGCGGCAAATGTAATACTTTTAATCAATAATTGGTAATTAAAAACAAAAAAAAGACGCCCCGCCAAAAATGACGGGGTGCTGATATGAAAAAGTGCCTATCTTTGGCGTTGTCCTGCTCCGACTCGAACGGGGACTGAGGGTACCAAAAACCCTAGTGCTAACCATTACACCACAGGACAATTCGGCTCTCGCGAGCCTGCTTTTCGTGAAAAAAGCGGTGCAAAGGTAGGGAAAAGAAATGAGAATGAAAAATTAAAAGTGAAAAATTAAAAGTGAAAGGCGATTTAATATGACTATTTGACAATTTATTGTTGGCCTCTGAACAAGAGGTCTGCGAACTGTGATACAGAGCGTACCGAAAGGAATTAAGCAAATAATCGTGAAAATTTTTTAATTTTTAATTTAAAATCGTACATTTGGGGCGAGATTTTGCCATGCGGCAAAGCATAGTATTTACAAATTGCTAAAAATCAAAATAATATACAGTATGAACAGAAATCTTCTTTCGTTCCTCATCGGCGCGACGCTGCTGTGCCTCACTGGCGCACTGCCCGCCCCTGCGCAGACGTTCTACGCCGCCGATGCCAACGGAAACATGATTCAGTATTGGGGCGACGGCACGGAGGCCTCCGTCAGGTATCTCTCGACCGTGAGCGAGGACGGCACTAAGGCGGGGCACATCGTAATCCCTGCCACCGTGCATTATGATGAGGGAAATGTTGACTTCTCCGTGACTAGCGTGGAAAGCAACGCCTTCTACGACAGGGACGACGTACTCAGCGTAAAGTTCGGCGCCAACGTGCAGCGCATCGGCCAGTGGGCGTTCTACGGCTGCGACAACCTTGCGCAGGTTGACTTTGTGGACGCTACGGAGCTGAGCACCATCAGCGACCGCGCCTTCGGCTACTGCAGGACACTCGCCACGGTGCAGCTGCCCGCCAGCCTCACCACGCTCGGCTACTACAGTTTCCTGGGCTGCGAGGCGCTGGAGTCCATCAGCATCCCCGACGGCATGGCGACCATTCCAGGTCACTGCTTCTCGGGCTGCTCTGCACTACGCAGCGTAAGGCTCGGCGCGGCTGTGACTACGGTGGGGAACAATGCCTTCTACAACTGCAAGGCACTGGAGACGTTCACCGCAAACCAAGCGCTACAGACCATTGAGTCCAACGCTCTGTCATATTGTACGGCATTGCAGCTGCTCGACTTGAGCACGACAGAGCTAAGCTCCGTTGGAAACTACGCATTCCGAGGCTGCACGGAGCTCAGGGAAGTGCGCTTCCCAGAAGCCCTCACGAGCCTCGGCAACAGCTGTTTCTACGAGTGTTCGGCACTCAGCAAGGTGGTGCTACCAGGTGCAACGGTTCCCTTCACCACCAGCACCAGCCTGCCGACGACATGCCTGCTATGGGTGCCTGCCGACATGGTGGAGGCATACACCGCAAACAGCTATTCCCAGCAGTACCGCACCATCGTAATCGGCTCGCAGACGGACTTCGCTGTAACGACCACAGACGGTAGTCAGCTGCAGGCGAAGGTTGAGGCGCAGGGCGCAGCAGCAAACTGCATCAGCCTGAAGGTGACGGGGCCCATCAACGGTACTGATATCAACTACCTGCACCAGCGCTTGACGGCATTGGAGGTGCTCGACCTCGCGGACGCGCAAATCGTCAGCGGCGGCGACTCGTACAACACCTTCAACATCGGCAACGACGGCACCGTGACCGCTGCGAGCGAGAGCTACAATACGGAAGACAACATCGTGGGGCGCGCAATGTTCTGGAACATGCCGCACCTACGTCGAATCGTGCTGCCCACGACCGTCACCGCTCTTGGACGCTCCGCCTTCGGCAAGTGTACGGCACTCGAAGAGTGCGTCATCCCTGAGGGCGTGACGGAAATCGGAGCCTACTGCTTCGCCAACAGCACGAGCCTCGGCAGCAATGCCAACAAGATACGCCAGATGACGCTGCCCTCGACGCTGCGCACAATCGGCGACTACGCCTTCGCATACATGAACAAGTGGGAGAGCGTAAGCATCCCCGAGGGCGTGACGAAGGTGCCGCAATATGCCTTCTATTATTGTCAGGCGTTGAAGAGCGTAAACATTCCTGCGACAGTTACGGAAATAGGCTACCGCGCCTTCAACCAGTGTGTCAGGCTCGAGAACCTCGCGCTTCCCGCAGGACTCACCACGATGGGCGACCTGGCGTTCTCTGACTGCACCGCCCTCAGCGGCACGCTCACCGTTCCCGGCACGCTGACAACCATACCGAGCAGCGCCTTTATCCGCTGCTCCGCGCTTGAGAGCGTAGTGCTCAGCGAGGGTATTGAGAAGATAAAAGAATATGCGTTCTACAACGACAACCTGATTCGCACCGTTTCGTTCCCCTCCACGCTGACCGCCATCGGCCATGATGCTTTCTCCAACTGCAAGAGCCTTGAGGCCGTGAACCTTCCCGCCAGTCTCACTTCGCTCGAATACGAAGCGTTCAGCGAGTGCGACTCGCTGCGCACCTTCACCTTCCCAGATGCTATCACGAGCGTTCCAAGCAGCGTGCTCGCCTACTGCGACAATCTGGAAAGCGTCACGCTTGCGCCGCAGACCACGACCATCGGCAGCAGCGCGTTTCACAGCTGTCCCAAGCTCGCTAGCGTGAACTTCAACCTCGCCACGTTGACGAAGATAGAGAACTATACATTCTACGGCACGGGCTTCACGAGCGTCACCCTGCCTGAGCAAATCGTGGTTGGCAACTCATGCTTTGCCTACTGCAGACAACTGCAGAGCGTCAACGTGCCCTCGGCAAACGCGAGTGTGCCTGACAGCTACGTCAGCAACTGTACTGCTCTGACGAGCGTCACGCTACCCGCCACCATTACGAAGATAGAGTCCAGTGCCTTCTACAACTGCTCGGCATTGCCCGCAATCGAGCTGCCAGCAGGTGTGACCAGCATCGGCAACTCCGCATTCCGAGCCTGCACGGCACTACAGCTTGATGCGCTGCCCACAGGACTCGCCACAATAGGCAACAGCGCCTTCGAGGGCTGTAAGGGCATCACCCAGCTCACTATTCCCTCCAGCGTGACTAACGTCAGCAGCAACGCATTCTGGGAAACGGGGCTGCGCAGTGTCAGCTTTGAATGTCAGAATCCCACGCTGGGTACCTACGTGTTCCGCGGGTGCGACTCGCTGACCAGTGTCGTGCTGCCGCCCGCGATGACAGAGCTGCCATACGGCACGTTCTACTACTGCACAGCGCTGCCCGCAATAACGCTGCCCGCTACGCTGAGGAGCCTCGACGGATACACGTTCTACAACTGCAACAAGCTGGCTGCCATCGAGTTCCCCGCAGGGCTAAACACCATCGAGGAGGGCGACTTCCAATATACGGCAATAGCCGAAGTCGTCATCCCCGACAGCGTGACAAAGGTAGGTTCTTACGCTTTCGCTAACTGCCAGAAGCTGAGGCGCGCATCCCTGGGACGCAACCAAGACTACAGCAAGAACAGCAGCTTCGACTACTTCATGGGCTGCGACAGCCTTCAGACGCTGCGCATATTTGCCGGCATGCCGCCAGCCATCAGTTCCTACTATGCGCCACGCAACCGTGCGAACATCACGCTCGAAGTGCCCGCAGGCACCGCCGACCTATATGCCGCCGCCGACGTGTGGAAGGAGTTCGGAACCATCAACACCTTCCTCACTGGCGACAAGCTCGCCGCCGCCGACTTCGCCATCATGAAGCGCTTCTACACACAGATGAACGGCGACGGTTGGGAGAAGCCCTGGGACCTCCAGACCGACGACCGCTACATCGGCAAGTGGCAGGGCGTGACCACTGACGGCGACCACATCGTGAGCATAGACCTCACGGCGCAAGGCCTCTCCGGCGACCTCAAGGCCGACATCTTCGCGCTGCCGTGCCTCACGAGCCTGAACCTCAGTGACAACGCCATCACGGGACACCTCGAAAGCGTCTTCAGCGCAGAGGCAGATGCCGACACCGTGCTGACAGACCTCAACCTCTGCGGAAACCTGCTCGAAGGCGACATAGCACCCTTCGCCGCCAAGCTTCCGCGCCTCACCAAGCTCAACGTGAGCTACAACTGCCTCACGGAAGTATCGGCACTCATCGACCGCACATATCTCAATAGTGAAAACGACTACCTCGACAAGCGCTACCAGTTTGTGCAGCACTACACAAAGACGCCCGTCATTCCTGACTCCTACCAGTTGCCGCAGATACGCCTCGGCGAACCTTTCAGCTGGGAGTTCAATACCCTGCAGACGTATCGCCAGGGCAGTCAGGACTGGGGACGCTCCAGCAGCAACATCTATGGCAGCAGGTCGGAGAAGAGCTACTGGTACGACCAGTACTACCTCACCTACTACGACTATTGGTTCCGCAAAAACAGCGACGGCCTCTATGTTGCAGACGAAAACTGCTACGTGTTCAAGGGTACGCGCGACGTGACGATACTCGACTTCGGCACCAGCGGCTATGCCACACAACCTTTCCAAATAGACTGGACGGACGGCGACGTGAACATAGACCTCACCGTTGACGTCACCGACCTGCAGGGCGTCATCTACTACGCCCTCAACGACAGCCGCCCGTCGTCCATCCCCTACAACTACACCACCGCCGACGGCAACGACGACGGCAAGCTCGACGTCCTCGACTGCATCATCAACGTGAACCGCATCCTCAGCTACGAGCAGCAAGGTCCCGAAGCCTCGCGCGCGCTATATAGGATAATGTACGATGCCCGCAACGTCGTGAACATAGAGGATGGAGACCTGAAACTTATGGGCAGCGACGAGGTTGCCGCCGTGCAGCTCACGCTCCGCGGCTGCCGTGCCGACGATGTCGCCTGCGCACCCCGCAACTTCACCATTGCGGCAAGGGACATGGCCGACGGCGGCGTGCGCGTCCTGATTTATTCTATGGACGGCACCACCCTGCCCGCTGGCCAGACAACGCTGCTTCGCGACCTGCCCGCCAGCGCAATCCTCGACGATGTGCGCCTGAGCGATGCAGAAGGCCTGCGCCTCGGAGCCGCCATCAGCGGGGAGGCTACGGGTGTCACAGGCTCGTCACTCGTCACTGGTAACTCGTTACAGATTTACGACCTCCAAGGCCGCAGAGTTAACGAACTCGCCACTGGACAGATGCCGAGAATATATATCGTGAAGACAAAGGACGGACAATTTAAGATAAGGAGATAAGAGCCATGAAGACGACAAGATATATTTCCGCAATTCTCTTGGGCTGGCTGATGATGACGAGTGCCATTGCCCAGACGAACATCCTGCGCGTGCCGGAGGTGACATATCCCGCCGGCAAAACGCTGAGCCTGCCCGTAGAATTGGAAAATGCCTCCGACATCGTGGGCGTGCAGTTTGAAATTCAGTTGCCCTACGGGTTGAAGAAGGATGAGCAGAGCCAATGGCTTGCAAAGCTCAACCCGCAGCGCACCAACGGCCATACCGTAAGCGTGCGCCAGACGAACTACAATTCCTATAACGGCGTGCGCTATTACTACTACCGTGTCATCGTGACAAGTGCCAACAACGCAAAGTTGCAAGGCTCCAGCGGCACGCTCCTTACTTTGGACATCGACCTGCCCGAAACGCTCACGAACGGACAGGAGTTGCCCATATACCTCTCAAACAATAGCGTCATCCTTGGTGACCGTGAAGGTAACAACGTGGCCACGGCACAGCAGGATGGCAAAATCACCGTGGAAGTAGTGCCGCGCCCCGACCTCGTGCCATCCAACGTCAAGGTGCAGCAGACCTTGGCCGATCCAGGAACCACGCTCGACTTCTCGTGGACGGTTGGCAACCTGGGTGACGTCGTCACTGGTGCAGGCTGGACGGAGAAGCTCTTCCTTGAGAACGAGGCAGGAACGCGCGTGTATGTTGGTACTACGGCATACGACGAAACCCTTGCCGAGGGTGCGCAGGTCAGCCGCTCCATGCAGGTGCAACTCGACGAATACCCCGGCATCAGCGGCAACTGCCGTCCAGTAGTACAAGTGCTGCCTGCCGCAGGCTGTGGAGAGATAGCCCTCAACCAGAACAACAATACTGGCTTCCCTGCCACCTACGACCTGCGCGTGCAGAAATACCTTGTGCTCACACCCTACAAGGCTCACGTCAGTGAGAGCAATACCAGCAGTCACAGCTGCGAACTGCGACGCACCGGCGACCTCAGCAAGGCCGAGAGCTTCAACGTCACGAGCGACGATCCCCGTGTGCGCTTCGCCGACGATGGTGTGATTCGCTTCAATGCTAACCAAAGCCGAACATACTTCACCTTCTATGCCGTCGATAACGACGACTTCAATACCGACCCGCGCGTAGCCTTCACCGTGAACAAGGCGAAGAACAACGGCTACGGTGCCGTCAGCGACACCCTCTACATCGACGACGACGATCTCATACCTCTTACCCTCACCCTCGACAAGGAAGACTATAACGAGGGCGAATACATCCTAGTAACCGCCAACGTTCCCGCACGTTACTACGAAGGCAAGCTTAGCGTAGGTCTCACTATCGAGCAAAACAAGCGCTTCAAGCTTCCTGCACGCATAGACTTCGAGGACGGAGCAACCGTCGCTACGGCGCGCATTCCCATACTTCAGGACAATGAACCCGCCAACGACGTCACCGTGAAGCTCACGGGTACGGCGGAACACCATAAGAAAGCAGAAGTGCTCTTCGTGCTCCACGACGACGACGTGCCCGCCATCTCCCTGACGCTGACGCCCACAACAGTCAGTGAGGGTGCAGGACCCAGTGCCTTCTACGGCATTCTGACGAGAACGGGGGTGACCACGAACAAAATCACCGTGAAGCTCAGCGACGACGGCAACAACGACATATACTACAGCACCAAGACGTTGACGCTGCCCGCAGGTACCACGACCGTGAACTTCACGCTCGGCGTGAGGGACAACGCCGTCGTTGATGGCGACCGCACCGTCAACATTAAGGCCAGCGTATATATCACGGACTGTAACTGCTCTGCCATCGGCGACAAGCAGACGACCGTGGAAGTGCCCGTCACCATAACCGACAATGACGGCCCTGCACTCACCCTAACAACGTCGAAGGCCACCATCCTCGAGGGTGATGCTACAGGTGCGGTGCTCACCGTCTCGCGCAACACGACGGAGAACGACCAGCCCCTCGTCGTTACCATTACGACGGACGCTGCTGACGTGACGATGCCGGCTACGGTAACCATTCCCGCAGGACAGACCAGCGCGACGGCACAGTTCGCGGCGCGCAGCAACTCTACAGAGGAAGGCGACCGCACGGTGAGCGTCATAGCTTCGGCAGAAGGCTTCAGCAGCGGAGCCACATGGCTGCTCATCAGCGACCGCACCCTGCCTGATGCCATAGTCGAGAGTTTCGAAATCTCCGCATCCGAAACTAATGCAGGGGAAATGATTTCCGTCTCAATCCGCATCGGCAACATAGGTGCTGCGCCACTCCCGAAGGGTACAGTGGTACAGATAAAGATGAACAAAAATGTCATTGAAACGCTCTCCACGCCCAGTGTCGTACCCGTGGGAGGCAACATTACGCTTACGCCGAGGCTCTCCGTTGGCAACGTGCCCGGCACGTTCACGCTGACGGCCGTCGTGGATCCTGCAGGCAGCATAACCGAACTGCTTACCATGAACAACACCTCGGAGTCGCAGAGCCTGACGGTAAAGACATTATACACCTTCACCATCGCTCCCGACAAGGCCGTATATAAGGACGACGAGACTATCACGCTTTCGGGCACAGCCACCACCATTGGCGGGGCTCCCGCAAACGGCATCTCCGTGGAGCCATACGTTGTATTCAACAACCAGCGGACAAAGCTCGAGTGCACGACGGATCAGGGCGGACGCTTCAGCGTCGTCTATGAACGCCCCGAAGTTTACCGCGGCCTCTTCATAGTAGGAGTCTGCAACCCAGGTGAAGCACGTACCGACAGCATGTCCTCGTTTAATGTATATGGAATGGAGCGCGTCGGCAACAGCTATATCAAGCACGAAGTGTTCAAGGACGAACCATATGAGGGATATTTCCTCATCCGCAACCTCTCCGCACAGCCCCTGCACAATATCAGTGCCACGCTGACGGGCGATACGGAGAACTACAACTTCGAAGTGAACGAGTTGCCGCAGCTCGCGGGAAATGCCACCGACACCGTGCGCTACAGGCTCACGCCTGTGGAAGTGTCCAGCGGCAAGGACTGGGACCGCATCGCTATTGTCCTCAACTCCGACGAAGGAGCAATGCTTATGGTGCAGACATACAACTACTCGCGACTGCACGAGCCGAAGCTCGTAACAAATACGAACAGCATCACTACGACCGTTACGAAGGGCACGAGCCGCACATATCCCATCACGCTGACCAACGGCGGACAGGGCGAGACGGGACGCATCAGCGTATCGCTGCCAACGGGACTGGATGGTTTTGTAAGCCTCGTTACGCCCGCCGACATGCCCTCGATGCAATACGGCGACAGTGCCACCGTGATGCTGCGCTTCAATCCTGGTAACCTCGCTGTAAACATCTTCCAGAAAGGTAACATCGCAATCAACTGTGAAAATGGCAGCGGCATCGCCGTATATTTCAATGTGAAGGTGGTGAGTGAGTCCAAGGGTGCCTTGCGTGTGCAGGTTCAGGACGAGAATACCATCTACGGCAACAAGGACGGCGAAAAGCCCTACGTTGAGGGTGCGCACGTCAAGGTGCTCGACTACAATACGGGTGCAACGGTGGTTGAGGGCGATACGCCTGATAACACTGCCGCTGGTATCCTCTTCGAAAACCTTAACGAGGGAGTTTATCAGCTCTACGTCACTGCTGAGAAGCACGACAGTTATCGTCAGAACATAGTGGTAAGCCCAGGCGAGACAACGACGCACCTTGCCACCATCTCCTACGAGGCCGTGAGCGTTTCGTGGGACGTTGTGGAAACAGAAGTTGAGGACGAATACGAGATTGTTACCACGCTGACATACGAGACACAGGTTCCCGTACCAGTTGTGCGTATGACCATCCCCGACACTATTGCCTTCGACCACATCAACTATGGCCACGCCACGCTCTTCAACATCATCCTGCGCAACGAAGGCCTGATTACTGCTGAGGACTGCTATGTGAACCTGCCGCAATACGAGGGCTTTACCCTGACACCGCTCGTTGAATCGCAGAACTTCACCATCGGTGCACAGCAGAGCTACGTCATTCCCGTGCGCGTTGTACGTACTGCCCAGTATATGACATACGGCAACAACACGACCATCTATGGACCGATTGTTGTGAACGGCAATGGCGATATCGTCATTATTGATCCCCCGCACGATCCAAGTGGCGGCGGTAGTGGTACCGGCACAGGTACTGGCGACCCCGGCGGTGATCCCGACCCAGGTGGCGGCGGTTCCGGAAGTGGCGGCGGCAGTGGTTCTGGCAGCGGTGGTTCCGGTGGAGGTTCCAGCTCTGGTGGTTCTGGAGGCGGCGGTGGCAGCGGCCACGTGCCATGCTCTGGCGGCATCGACGCCGGCTACAAGTGGCCTTGTGGCAACGAGAAGAAATCGCGCACTATAGGACAAAGCTTCAGTACGCTAAGTAGTGTGGACGGCGACTGCACAGGTAGCGGTGGTGGCTACTACTATGGCGGTGGTGGCGGTGTTGGTTCACCTGGCGGCGGTGGCGGAAGTGGTGCTTCCGCTGGCGGTTCCACATCCTACACGGGTTATCTACCCATTCCTTGTCCTCCGACAGATGATTGCGAACCTTGGAAGTGTGTCACGTCATGGATACCTTTCTGGGACTGCGGCGGAACTGTCGTCTATAGTTTCCAAGGCAAATGGAAGAATGCTGGCGAATCGTTGAGAGACTGCATTGTTAGCCTGATACCCGTATATGGTCAGGGTTCGGCAGTGGGCACCTGCCTCGGCCAGGCGTTCAACTGCCTCATGTCGGGTATGACGCGCGAGAAGTCCCCCGTCATTTCTGGCGAGGGTGTAGAATATGTCAAGACGCTGCGCAGCAAAACGAGGGGAGCGTATACTATTCCCGCTTTGGTGCAGAGTTTCTACGACAAGCTGAACCTCTACACGACATTCCTCGGCACATACGTTGATTACTACGAGGAGGTGTACGGTGCCAAGTCGATGATTAAGCACCTGAGCGAGGACATGGCATTGTCGCTGATGGCTCTTGATGCTCGCATCAACGAACTTGACGAGACAGGTCAACTCTATACTATGGATCCCTATGCTGACATACCCGAATACCTCGGCCCGGGCGAAGTGGACGAATACGGCATCCTGAGCCAGATGCACTCCAACCTGGTTATATGCCACGACTTCGACGTGCGCAAATACGTGGAGCGTCAGCGCAACTCGCGCCTCATAGAGAAGGGGTTGCTTCCCGCCAACGAGAACTTCATCAGTTTCCAGCGCCTTACGGAACTTGACGAGCGCTATGACAGCTGCACACTGGCACTTGTGAACATGGGCATCGCCACGTGGAAGGAGCTCGTGGAGAGTGCCAACGCCGACTGGCTCGAATACTCACAAGGAAAGTCGAGCAACGTCTGCGCCAGCGTGAAGCTCGTCATCGAGCAGAAACTCGTGCTTACGCGTCAGGCCTTCCGTGGCACGCTGACTATGGAGAACAGTTCGACAGCGAAGTTGGAGGACATAGACCTCGGCCTCGTCGTCACGAACATGTTGGGCGAGCAGGCTACGAGCCACGAGTTCCAGATAAACTTCGAGAGCATAAATGGCTTCGAGGGCAGCGTGGAAGGTCCTTGGGCGCTGGAGGCAGGCAAGACGGGTGTGGCCACCATACTTTTCATCCCCACGAAGTACGCAGCTCCCGACACGCTGACGACATACGCCTTCGGAGGCAACCTGACGTGGTTCGACGGTTCATCGTATCAGAACCGCTCGCTCTATCCCGTCTCGCTGCAGGTGAAGCCCTCGCCGGAGCTCGACCTGACGTACTTCATGCAGCGTGACATCTACGGCGACAACCCACTGACGGTGGATGTCGTAGAGCCCACCATTCCTGCCGAGTTCACCGTACTCATCCACAACAAGGGCAAGGGCGACGCCACGAACGTGCGCATGCTGACGAAACAGCCGCGCATCGTGGATAACGAGAAAGGTCTGCTCGTGGACTTCGCAATACTGAGCTCTAGCGTAAACGGAGGAGAAAAGGCGCTGCCGCTCGACTCGACGATAGCAACGCAGTTCGGCGATATTCCTGCGGGAACGTGCAGCTACGCTACGTGGGACTTGACGTGCTCGTTGCTCGGACATTTCACGAGCTATGACGTAAAGGCAACACACCTGACAAGCTACGGCAACCCCGACCTCACGCTGCTCGACCAAGTGACGATACATGAACTCATCCACAGCGTGAACGCAACGCTCAACGGAAAGCCCTACCGTGCGTGGGTTACCAACGACGTGGGGGACGGCCACGACCTGCCCGACCACATATACTTCTCGAACGGTACGGACGAAAACCTGCGCGTGCTCAATGATGCCACGACCATAGAGCGCCTAAGCAATACGCAGTACAGGGTGAGCGTGACGGTGCCGCAGAAGGAGTGGTTCTATACGAGTGTCGCGAACCCGGGCGGCAATGCCGCGAAGATTGTGGGCATAACGCTCGAAAGCGATGGTTCCCAGCTTGACCCTGCAAACTTCTGGACTACGGGGTACACTATGCAGGATGGTTTCGACCCACTTCCCGACAACCGCCTCCACATTGTGGACTTCACGGAGATGCCCGCTACGCGCTCCTACATCGTGGAGTTCGAACCCATGCCAGAGCTACGGCTTGACGTGGTAAGCATTGACACTATTCCCTCTGCCAACGACATTGCGCAGCAGCCCATCGAAAAGCTTACAGTTCGCTTCAACAAGGGCATCGACGCGAGCACCTTTACCCGCGACGACATCGTGCTGCGCTACGAAGGGCAGAAGCAGACCACGCCGATGCCCATTGCAGCCGTGGCTGGCAGCGACAGCATATTCACGCTTAATACCAGCGCGCTGACGGAGAACGGCTACTATGTGCTGCAGGTAAAGACTGACAGCATCCGCGACCTCGAGGGCTACCTCGGCTACAACGGCTTGCAGGTGAAATGGATGCTGTTCAAGGACGGCCTCGTACACTACAACGTGCTGCCATGGCCGATGGGCATAGGCGGCGACGTTACCGTGCTGGGTGGCAGCACGACGTCTCCGACGGCAGTATCTGCCTATGGCAGTGGTGCATACGGCTCCACTCTCGTGCTGATAGCCGTGCCCGCACAGGGCTATGCCTTCGCATATTGGGGAACTACGACAAAGGGCTGGACGGGAACGGTGCCCACAAACGGTGTACGTCGCTACGCCCCAGAGGACGTTGCCGAGGCGGAGGCAGGCGTCCGCGAGAGTGACATCACGGAGATAAGCTCCGAGAACCCGCTCACGATAGACCTCAACGCTACGCAGAACCTGCGTGCTGTGTTTAAGCCCATACCATACAAGGTAACGGTAAGCTGCGACGAAGAAGCCGCGACATGCATGGTAGGAACGGGCATATACGACTACGGAACGGAGCTCCAGCTGGAGGCCGTGGCAAATGACGGCTTCATCGTAGAAGGATTCCTCGTGAATGGCACGTTCCTCGAAGGAGCGTCGGCAAACATTAAGGTTGAGGGTGCAACGACTATAGAGGTTGTTAGCCGCGACCTCCGCACCAGAAGCATCGTCCTCAACGAGACAGTGGATTACGAGCCCCAGACCGTAGCTTCCGCCGACGTGACGCTGAGCCGTTCGTTCGTGAAAGGTGAGTGGAACACCATTGTGCTGCCTTGTACAGTGGAAAATCCCGCCAACGTCTTCGGCGACGGAACGGAGGTGGCACGTCTCGCAGGCGAGCGCGACGGCGAACTGCTCTTCGCCCTTACTCACGCTATGGAAGCTAACGTTCCGTACCTTATCCTGCCAGGTAGCCTGAATGCCAGCACTCTGGCCGACGGCACGAGCAAGGCTGCGGTATATAACATTCCTGGAACTTCCACCGTTGTTCCTGACGGCGATGCACCAAAAGATAACGTGGCAGGCGTGACATTCTTCGGAACCTATACTGACGTAACCCTCCCCGTCGATGATGGCTACTACGCATGGTTCGGAGGAACACTGGTATATGCCGCACCAGAGGAAGCCCTTACCTCGGGGCGTTTCCGCGGATACTTCCACTCTGCGTCGAGCCTTACAGGCATCAGCGTATACGACCCAGCAGTAGGAGTGCCCATGCTGCAGCGGGGCGCAGACGACGCCGCGGTGTACGACGTTCAGGGTCGCCTTGTGCGTGCCGCAGGATGCCAGACACCGCTGCCGCGGGGCATATACGTATGCCGCGGCAGGAAATTCCTTGTGAAGTAAAAAACGCTGTGGTGCAAAAAAAATGAGAAAACCCCTGTCTGTCTTGGACGATAGGGGTTTTTTGTTTATTTTTGCCGCACCGTGACAAACACTCTGTGAACTAAACATTGAGTTATTAACAATTTATAATGAAATCACACAATGAAAAATTATTTCGACCTTAAAGGACAGGTGGCCATCGTGACGGGCTGCTCTGGAGGACTTGGTGTACAGATGGCAAAGGCTCTCGCTAACCAGGGCTGCAATATCGTTCCCATTGCTCGACGCATGGAGAAGTTGGAGGAAGTGGCAGCCGAACTGCGCAAGGACTATGGCGTAGAGGTTCTACCCATTCGTTGCGACATCACTTCGACGGAGCAGGTGGAGGCTGTTGTGGCACAGACTATGGAGCACTTCGGACGCATCGACATCCTCATCAACAATGCTGGAACGGGTGCCGTGGCTCCCGCTGAGGATATCACGGACGAGCAGTTCGAGAACGAGCTGAACATAGACCTCACGGGCACCTTCAAGATGGCGCGCGCCGTAGCAAAGCGTGCAATGATTCCCGCAAAGTATGGCCGCATCATCAACATTGCATCCATGTACGGACTCGTGGGCAACAAGATTGCGCCTTGCTCGCCATACCATGCTGCAAAGGGCGGCGTCGTGAACCTCTCGCGTGGCCTTGCTGGCGAATGGGGTAAATACGGCATTACCGTGAACACCATCTGCCCAGGGTACTTCTGGACGCCCCTTACGAAGGAGACGCTTGAGACGGAATGGTTCGCGAACTATGCCAAGGGTGCTATCCCCGTAGAACGCTATGGCAACGAGGGCGAACTCGACACGACTACCATCTTCCTGGCTTCGCCGGCATCAAGCTACGTGAACGGTACGGCTGTGCCCGTTGACGGCGGTTACACGTGCGTATAAAACCATTTAATCTGGCAATTGGACGATTTACTATCTGACAATTGGACGATTTCTTCGACGCGCGAAACGACAAGTCGATTACTTTGACAAGCCAAGCGCACAGCGTATTCTATCTGACAATTGAAAAAGTGCCGCACAAAATGCGGCACTTTTTCAAATCCCCACCCCAAGCTCGTTCAGTACGAGCCATGTCATGTATGCGAGGAAGATGAGCGTCAATAGGGCTCCTTCCCATCGCTCTATCGTCATCTTGGTAAATGCGAATATCCAAATGAGCAACTGCGAGAATGCCATTACGCAGAAGTCGAGCGTTGTGATGTGTGAGGACTGCATGGGGAAGAAGAGCCCTGTTGTACCTATCACGAAGAACACGTTGAAAACGCATGATCCTATCACGTTGCCCAGAGCAATGCCGCCCTGCCCCTTTGCCGCAGCGACGACGCTGGTGGCAAGCTCTGGCAGCGAGGTGCCTGCTGCTGCTATGGTCAGGCCGATGATGGCCTCGCTGACACCAAGTTGGTGGGCAATGTCTGTGGCACCATAGACGAAGAGGCGGCTGCCGCCAACGAGACAGCCCATGCCTACAAGCAACCAGCATACGCACCACAGCAAACTGCGCGGGGCTACGGCAGGCTTGTCGTCCTTTGCCGTCTCCGCACGGCTGCTGCGAGCAAGGCGCAGGGCACGGAACATATATACGGTAAAGACTACGATGAGGAGGACGGCATCGAGGCGCGAAAGTTCGCCATCGAAACTCATGGCCGCCAACATTGATACAGCCACAACGCTGAAGGGCAAGTCGCCGTACAGAGTGCTACGCTCTAAGAGTATGGGCATCGTGAGCGAAGCCAATCCGACTATGAGGAGGGCGTTGAAGATGTTGCTGCCCACGACGTTACCCATGGCTATGTCTGCACTTCCCTCGAGGGCACTGACAAAGCTTACAAAGAATTCAGGCATCGAGGTGCCAAAACCAACGATAGTAAGTCCTATGACTATTTCTGGCACACGATAGCGACGCGCCAAAGCACCAGCTCCATCAGTGAAGCGGTCAGCACCCCATCCTATTGCAACGAGTCCAAGAATGACAAAAAGGATACTCATTTTATTTGACTATTTGACAATTTACTATCTGACGAGATTTCTTTCTAGTGACAAGTGACAAGCCCAATATACCAACAGCGGCGATGAAGCTCGTCACTTGTAACTTGTAACTCATAAACCATTCTCAACGGCCAATTTTATCATTGTTCCCTCTACTGTAACTTTCCCATAATAGGCGAGATGTTGGAGGATTTCGAGATATTCTTCCGAGTTCGACCCTGGTGGGCGCAGTTCAAATAGACAGTGTCGGCGACCATCGGCGAGCACGTTCAGTATGTGTTGTTGAATCTTATCTTTTTCTTCCTGCGTCTTTTGTTTTTTGCGCTTGCGACCCATGCACACGTCGCAGATACCGCAGTCCTTTTCCTTTTCTCCAAAATAGTGGAGCATGTACGCACTCCTGCACTTATCGTCCTGCGACATATATCCGACTACGGCATCAATGCGGCGCTGGAGGTCGTCGCGCCTGTCCTCATAAACGTTCTTAGCGATAACGATGTCCTCGCCCATCTCCCGGGGACGTGCCAGCGAGAACATTGGGATGGCGCGCCTGGGTATGTATTTGATAATACGCTCCCGCGACAGCACCTGCAGTTTTTCGTAAACCTCCGTTTCCTCAAGTCCCGTTTCGTCGCCGATAGCCTTCTCGTCTATCTTTACATAGTTTGAGAACATTCCCTCGTACGTTCGCAGCATAGCGCGTATGACGGACTCCTCGCGAGGTGTAATGTGATTAAGCGTATATAGTTCGTTGCGTGTCACGAGGAAACCCACTCGCGAGTAGTTTTCCTCGCTGTCCTCATAGCGAACGTAGCCCGCCTGCTCGAGTATGCGTATCGCACTTATGGCAACTGTAGGAAAGTAGTGGAACGTGTGGCAGAACCTGTTGATGTCGAACTCATGCCGCTCCCCCTCGCCACAACCTATGGCTATTTCGTAGTAGTAGCAGAGACTGTCGTATATATCACACACGTATTTGCGGTCTGGGAAGGTCGATGCTATTCGCCGCTGGAGCATCTGCGCACTTCTGGGATTGCTGATGAGTACGGCATAGGCCCTCCTACCATCGCGTCCTGCGCGTCCTGCTTCCTGAAAGTATTCCTCCAAGCTGCTTGGTGGGTCTGCGTGTATGACGAGTCGCACATCGGCTTTGTCTATACCCATGCCGAAAGCGTTTGTCGCCACCATGACGCGCACCTCGCCGCTTTGCCATCGTTCCTGTCGCTCTGCGCGGTCGCGAGCCGTAAGTCCAGCATGGTAAAAGAGAGCACTGAAGCCTCGCCGCTCAAGTTCTTCAGAGATGCTGCGTGCTCCCTCGCGCGATCGCGTATATACTATTGCCGAGCCCTGCACACTGTTAAGGATGTGTACCACCTCGTCCATTGAATTCGTATTGCGCCTCACGACGTATGAGAGGTTGTCGCGCTGAAACGACATACGGAATACGTGGAAGGGACGTTTGTCCGCACCATCTGAACTCTGCAGTTGGCGTTGTATGTCTTCGACGACGGGCGGCGTAGCCGTAGCTGTCAGGGCGAGGAAGGGTACGTCAGGGAACATCGTGCGCAGATGTGAAATCTCCAAATACGATGGACGGAAGTCGTGCCCCCATTGCGAGATACAGTGCGCCTCGTCAATGGTGACGAAGCTCACGTTCAAGCGACGTAGCTTTTCGCGGAAAGGCTGTGAGCTTAGGCGTTCTGGCGATACGTAGAGGAATTTCGTGCCTCCGAGTATGCAGTTGTCAAGGTGGCGCACAATCTCGTCGTGCGTCTGCCCAGAATATACTGCCGACGCAGGGATGCCGCGCTTTAGCAATCCATCTACTTGGTCGCGCATCAGCGCAATCAGGGGAGTAACTACAATACAAATGCCCTCCTGCACCATCGCGGGCACTTGGAAGGTCAGGCTCTTGCCACCCCCCGTAGGCATAAGGCCGAGCGTGTCCTGCCCTGCCAGTATGCTTCTGATTATGTCAAGCTGTATGCTCCTAAAGCTATCATAGCCCCAATACTCGCGAAGTATCGCATAGAGTTGCTCGTCGTCGACAGTCGAAGTCCTACCTTGCACGCCTTATCCTCCCTAAATAGAATATTGTTTATTCGCTGGGCTTTATGCCTATGATTTGGAGCTGCACTTCGCCTCGCTTGTGCGTATTTTCCTCCACAGAGTAGCAAATGTCGAATGCACGTCGCGTCTTTATAAGCCGCGCTTGTGAACTTTGGCCGAATGCAATTCCGTTCATGACGGTATTGCTCTTGTTGTCAACGAGTTCGAGCTTGATGTGCTCCTGTCCCCTTCCTACAACCTTGCTCGTGCCATAGTCGTAAACCCTGCGCGTGCAGAACACAGGTCGCTCGTTCTCGGGACCGAATGGCGAGAAGCGGTTCAGCTGCTTGTAGAAATCCATATTCACGTCCGAGAAATCGAGGAAAGCGTCTATTTGCTGCGTAGCCTCCGTCTGTTCATCGAGGATGTGTTCTTCGACATATTTCTCAAAGCGGCGCGTAAACTCCTCCACATGCTCCACCTTCATCGAGAGGCCAGCGGCATAGGTATGTCCGCCAAAGTTCTCCAGCAAGTCCTCGCAAGACTGCACAGCCTTATACACGTCGAATCCGCTTACGCTGCGCGCAGAGCCTGTCGCCATGCCCTCATTCTCTGTCAGCACGACAACAGGGCGATAGTATTGCTCCGTAAGCCTACTCGCCACAATGCCGATGACGCCCTTGTGCCACTTCGGGTTATAGCAAACGACGGCACGCTTGTGTTCCAAGTCGGGCATGTTGCGCACACGCTCGATAGCGTCCTCCGTCATCTTCTTGTCAAGGTCTTTGCGGGCTTCGTTGTAGATGTTTATGCGTTCCGCCATCTCCATGGCCGTAGCGTAGTCCTTCTCCACCAACAACATGACAGCCTCGCCGCCGTTCTGCACGCGCCCAGAGGCATTCAGCCTCGGCCCTATGCGGAAGATGATGTCGTTGAGCGTAACCTCCCTTTCGCCCATTCCGCACACCTCGATGATGGCCTGCAGTCCTGTTGAAGGATTCGTGTTCAGTTGTCTGAGTCCATGCCACGCCAATATGCGGTTCTCGCCCATTATTGGTACAATATCAGCGGCTATGCTGACAGCGCAGAGGTCGAGGAGCTCCACAAGGCGGTTGAACTCAATGCCGTTGCTGATGGCAAAAGCCTGCATGAGCTTGAAGCCCACGCCGCATCCCGACAGGTGCTCGTAGGGATAGTTATTGTCGCGACGCTTTGGGTTCAGTATGGCAACGGCGTCTGGAAGCACTTCGTCAGGGACGTGGTGGTCGCAGATGATGAAGTCTATGCCCTGGCTCTTTGCATAGTCCACCTCCTCGACGGCCTTTATGCCGCAGTCGAGCACAATGATGAGCCTGACGCCAGTTTGGCGAGCGTAGTCGATGCCCTTGTGCGAGATGCCATACCCCTCCTCGTAGCGGTCGGGGATGTAGGTGTCGATGTTGGAATAATACTGCGAAAGGAACTTATACACGAGTGCCACGGCGGTACATCCGTCCACGTCGTAGTCGCCATAGACGAGGATTCTCTCCTTGTGGGCAAGGGCGCGATTCAGCCTGTCCACAGCGCACTGCATATCGTCCATGAGGAAGGGGTCGTGGAGGTCGGAGAGCTGCGGACGGAAGAAGCGCCGCACCTCGCTCCCCGTCGTAAGTCCTCTTTCTATGAGCAACTTCGCCAAGGCAGGATGCAAGGCAGGCGTCATGTTGGTCTCCTCTACAAGGCGTGCCGCAGCAGCCGCCTGGAGGGGAGTAGGTTCATCGTATATCCACTTATATTCCACGTCTTTTTCCAGTTTTGAGCCGCTAAAGTACAAAAAAAAGACAATGTAGAAACTCTCGGAGTGTGAAAAAAACGTAATATGCACTATTTTTCTCCGCTTTTCGTATTATCTTCGCGGCAGAAAAAAGTTTTTATCATCATGAAGCGCATCATTTTCTTACTCACGCTCGTCCTGCTCCCATTGCTTTCCATGGGTCAGGACTTCGTCAACCTAACACCAAAGCCCTACTCCCAGAAAAGCGGCATCAAAGGCGAGCTCACATTGCCCGCAAGTATTCAAATCTCCATCAACAGCCTTCCCGACAGCATACGTGTCGAGGCGGATCGCTTTGCCGCAGCCTTCGGCGACGAGGCAGGATGCAGCGTTTCCGTTGTCGGCGGTGCCCCTGGCGCACTCCTCCAACTTGGCTACGACGAAGGTTGCAAGGATGAAGAGTATCGTCTGGAAGTGGGCGAAAGCGGTATCTCGCTGACAGCGCGTACCACAGCAGGATTCTTCTATGGTTTCCAAACACTGCGGAAGATTCTCACGCCAGAAGGCAAGCTTCCCTACGTGAGTCTGCGCGACTATCCACGCTTCACCTATCGCGGATTCATGCTCGACGTTTCGCGACATTTCTTCTCCACCACTGAGGTAAAGAAGCTCATAGACCTCATGGCTCGCTACAAGCTCAACCGCTTCCACTGGCACCTCAGCGACGACCAAGGATGGCGCGTGGAGATAAAGAAATATCCTAAGCTTACGACTATAGGTGCGACGGCAGCAAACTGCTACGTCACGGACATGCAGTATGGTCCCTATTGGACAAACCGCCAGTATGGTCCCTATTTCTATACGCAGGACGAGATTCGCGACGTTGTGGCATACGCCAGCGAGCGCCACGTTGAGGTTATCCCCGAAATCGACATGCCTGGACACTTTGTGGCCGCCTTGTGCGCATATCCCGAGTACAGCTGTACGCCAAATGCCAGCCGCAGCGTGTGGACAAGCGGAGGCATCAGCTCCGACGTCCTGAACGTAGGAAACCCCGAAGCCGTGCAGTTCTGCAAGGACATCCTCGCCGAACTCGCTGACCTTTTCCCCTATGAGCAGATACACATCGGCGGCGACGAATGTCCCACGAGCGCATGGGAGAACAATGCCCTCTGTCAGGCTCGCTACAAG
>JAEEGL013024544.1_pt1 | contig 22748 bp, 18 predicted proteins | sample 9134231 | NCBI WGS metagenome assembly JAEEGL01 (sample SAMN16246548, study PRJNA631951) | gut metagenome | biome: gut microbiome; feature: rumen; material: fiber-attached | host: Bos | place: Iran: Karaj | collected 2018-10 | reverse complement strand
GTGAAAGAATATGAAGACCCGTTTACGGGTCAGGGTAAGTAAGACAAAAACCCTTTCAAGGGTTGCGAGAGTCAAGGGCACTGGGGCTTGAACAAGGAGAAAGCCAGCGCCTTGAGACGCTGGCCGGTATCCTTAGGCTTTTAGCCTTTGTGCAAACCACCCGTTTGACGGGTGGTTATGATTTTTCAGAGTGTGCCGCCTTCCAGTTCGCTGGCTTTTTCCAGCAGGGAGATGATGGGCAGGTGCTGCGGGCAGACGCCTTCGCACTGACCGCATTTCAGACACTCGCTGGCTTTCCCGTGTCCTTCCGTTGCGATGACGTACTCCCGCTGCGTGCGGAACAGGGGACTTCCTTTCCGACGGTTTTCCACCGAGAAGATCTCCGGGATCGGGATCCCCATCGGACATCCTTTGGTACAGTAGTGGCATGCGGTGCAGGGAATGGACTTGTCGGCGTCCAGTGCTTCCTGCGCGGCGCGGATCACAGCGAGATCTTTTTCGTCCATCGGACGGAAATCCTTCATGACGCTCAGGTTGTCCTTCATCTGCGCCACGCTGCTCATGCCGCTGAGCATGGTGAAGATCCCTTCCTGGCTTGCCACGAAACGGATCGCCCAAGAGGCGTAAGACGCTTCGGGGTCTGCCGTCCGGAGGATCTCCTTTACGGGTTCGATGGGATCCGCGAGGAGACCGCCTTTGACAGGCTCCATAACGACCACCGGTTTGCCGTGCGCTTTGCAGACTTCCAGATTCTGCCGGGACTTGACGCCGGGGTTCTCCCAGTCGGCGTAGTTGATCTGCAGCTGGACGAATTCCACATCCGGATGTTTGGTCAGAAGTTCATCAAGGAGGTTGGGATCCGCATGGAAGGAAAAGCCGTAATGACGTACAAGGCCTTCCTCTTTCAGTTCACGCACATAGTCCCAGAGCTGGAACCTGTCATAAGTCTGGTAATTGCTGCGCTGAACTGCATGCAGCAGATAGAAATCGAAGAAACCGGCGCCGGAGCGTTCCAGACTGGTCCGGATCTCCTGTTTGGCGGATTCCGCGTCCGCCATCCCCATGGTGGTCAGTTTGGTCGCCAGCGTAAACCGGTCCCGGGGATAGCGCTCCACCAGCGCTTTGCGGATCGCTTCTTCCGATCCCGGATAGGCGTAGGCGGTATCGAAATAGGTGCCGCCGGCCTCCAGGAACAGGTCGACCATTTCCGAGACCTGAGGGATATCAATGCTTCTGTCTTCCAGACGGGGAAGGCGCATCAGGCCGAAGCCGAGTTTGAGGGGGTTGTACAGTTCGCTCATGTTGATTCTCTCCTTAGGCGTGTCATCTTCGGGGTGTAAAAGGTTTTTTCTGGTCCATCTCATACAGAATACGTACTGCTTCGCATCCGGCGTGGGTCATGTTGGCGATCCACTGTTCGGAGTGGTCGAATCCCGCCTGCGGATCGAAGTGACCGGTGTCTCCCGTCACTTCCAGCATGTTGTCGAGAACGGTGGCAATTCCGCCTGCCCTCAGGCTCCACAGTCTTGCGAGGACGAAGATCACGCTGGCTTCCATTTCCGCGGCGACGACGTTCATGGCCTTGAGATCCTCAAAGTGGTGTTTCCACTCGGAGATCCAGTAATTGTTGAACGAGGAGCCGGGTCTCGGATGACGGGCGTAGAAAGTGTCGGCGGAACGTGTAACGCCCAGATGGTACGGCAGGCCGAGTCCTTCGCATGCCTCGATGCATGCCGTAACACAGTCATGATCCGCAACGGCGGGATATTCGATAGGGGCGTAGGACGGAGAAGTGCCTTCCAGGCGCATTGCCGAATCGAAAACAGCGATGTCTCCGTTCTTTACATAGTCCTGAAGTGTGCCGCAGGTCCCGATGCGGATGAACGTGTGGACGCCGAGACGGGCGAGCTCCTCCATGCCAATGGCAACAGACGGACATCCCATGCCGGTGCTCATGCAGGAAATGGGTACGCCTTTGTAAACACCGGTGTAGGTGCGGTATTCGCGGTTGTTCATGACTTCATGCGCTTCATCCCAGAAGGATGCGACAATAGGGACGCGGCCGGGATCGCCGGGAAGAAGGACATACGGCGCGACGTCGCCGTCGTTCAGCTGGATATGGTACTGCAGAGACATCTTCATTCCTCCTGTTTTGTTCTGTATTCAGTGTAATCCATGTTGAAAGATGTGGGCAAGAGAAACGCCCGGAGGGATGCCGTTTCTTCTTTTCCGGCGGGAGATATGGTACAATGTGAAAGCGTCAAAACGCGACTAGAAGAAAGGACGAGACCGGTTAAAACGGGACGGAAACGATGAAAGAATTGTGGCAGAAGTTTTCGAAAGGCTTCTTTACGAAGGAGACCCTGATCTATCTGATCGTCGGTCTGACGAACACGTTTATCGGCTGGATCGAGACTTACGTGTACAACAACTTTTTCCACTGGGGATACTGGACGACCAGCGCCGTCGTCTTCTGCATCGGTCTGATTTTCACGTTCATCATGAACCGGAAGTATACGTTCCAGTCGGATGCACCTCTGAAGGCTCTGCTTCCGAAGTATCTGCTTGAGGTGGGCATCTGCTTCGCAGCGGCGTACGGACTCGGTAAGGTGATCCTGGACTGGTTCTTCGCCAAAGTCTGGGTGCTGAACCTTTCAGAGGACATGATGGCTACGGTCAAAGGGATCCTGGCGAACTGCGCATATATCGCGCTGAACTATATCGGACAGAAGTTCTTCGTGTTCCGCAAGAAGAAAACCGAATAGAATAATGAACCTGCGAGCAGCGCACGAGCGCCGACGCAGGTTTTGCGTTTCGGGATGAAATCGCTTTTGTCTTTTCATTTGTCAGTGCCGAAATTATAATAAAAGTAACGACAAATAAGAAACAATAACAATGGAGGTACGTCCCAAATGGATGCAAAAACAAAGTATCAGGAATGGCTGGACCGGCTCCCGGAAGGCGATCCTCTCCGTGAGGAACTCCTCGGCATCGCCGGAGACGACAATGAGATCGAAGAGCGGTTCTATCAGTACCTGACGTTTGGCACAGCCGGTCTGCGCGGCATCGTTGGCGCGGGAACCAACCGCATGAATTTCCTGACGGTCGGCAAGACCACGCAGGGTATCGCGGACTACATCAGGGAATACGGTCAGGAAGCCATGGACCGCGGCGTCGTCATCGCCCACGACCCGAGATATTTCTCCCGGGAATTCTGCGAACTGGCGGCGTCGATCCTTGCAGCGAATGGGATCAAGGCGTATATCTATCCGTCGCTGAGGCCCACACCGCAGCTGGCCTACTCGGTCCGTTACCTCGGTACCATCGCAGGCATCAACATCACCGCTTCCCACAACCCGAAGATCTACAACGGATACAAGGCATACTGGGAAGACGGCTGCCAGGTCGGCCGCGACGTCGCGAACGGCATGTATGAGAAGATCCTGAAAGTGGACGAGTTCACCGGGATCAAGAAGGCGGACTTCAACGAGGCCGTCGCGGACGGACGCATCGTGGTCCTCGGACCCGAGTACGACCGCGCATATCTTGACGCCATCGAGGCGATGGCCATCCATCACGGGGACGAGCTGGATCTGGATATCCCCTTCGTCTTCACCCCTCTGAACGGCTGCAGTTCCATCCCCTTCCGGCAGATGCTAGAAGACCGCGGTTTCCACAACTGGGCGATCGTGGAAGAACAGAAGGATCCCGATCCGGAATTCACCACGGTCGGCTATCCGAACCCGGAGGACCCGAAGGCTTTCAAACTGGCAGAGGAACTCGGCAAGAAGTTCGGTGCGGAACTGCTGATGGCGACCGACCCGGACGGCGACCGTTTCGTTATCGAGATCCGTGACGAGAACGGCAACTATAAGTACATGAACGGCAACCAGACCGGCTACCTGCTGCTGAACTATGTGCTGGAAGGCAAGAAGGACGCCAATGCACTGCCGAAGAACGGCGCTGTCATCAAGTCCATCGTGACATCCGACCTGAGCACGAGGATCGCGGACGCCTACGGCGTACGCATGTTTGAAGCGCTGACCGGTTTCCCGAGCATCTGCGGAAGGATCCCGGACATTGCTGCGCAGGGTTACGAGTATCTGTTTGCCTATGAGCAGTCCGTCGGGTACGCGGTCTGTCCCGAGGTCCGCGACAAGGACGGTATCTCTGCCGGCATGATGGTCGCAGAGGCGGCGGCTTATTTCCGCAAGCAGGGAAAGACGCTCTGGGATGTCCTGCAGGAGATCTACGCCAAATATGGTTACTGCAACGAAGACGAGCCCAGCCTTATCCTCGAGGGACTTGCCGGTCAGGCCAGGATCAAGAGAATGATGGACTATGTCCGCGCGAATCTGCCCACCGAGGTCGCAGGCGCGAAGGTCGTGAAAGTAATCGACTATCTCAACGGTTATGAGGATGTTCTTCCGTCCAACGTGCTCCGGTTCTATCTGGACAACGACAGCTGGTTCGCAGTCCGTCCGTCCGGCACCGAGCCGAAGATCAAGTTCTACTTCTACACGATTCAGGACAGCGCCGAGAAGGCAGCGGAAGTGAATAAGAAGATCAGGGAAGAAGTATTCACGATGGTCAAATCCGTCGAATAAAGACATAATTCAAAACCGGTTCCACTTTCGGTAGAGAAAGAGGAACCGGTTTTTGGTGCAAAAAGAACATTTCTGCCGGTTTTTAGGGAGGAAAAGGTTCGATCGAAAACGGGGAATCAGTTCATTTCAAAGAGATCATAGCGGCATTGTCTCGCAGAACGGTTACCTGGATTTATGGAGAGTCAGGACGGAAATCGCCTTCTCGAGATATTCCTTATACTGATTGCGGATTTCTTCCGGCTCCAGAATCGTAGCTTCTTCTCCGAAACTGAATACCCAGGCGAAGAACTGGGGACTGACCGTGACCGGCACAAGGACCGAAAAATGGTCAGCGTCGTAGGGAATAACGCGGATCGACTTTCCGAACCGGTCGATAGCGGCGCCGATCAGATGGTTCGCGAAAAGCACGCGGACCTGCCGCTCCTCACCATGGAACATCCCGAAGACCTGTGAGGTGTAGGTCCCCAGATCGATCTTGTCGAACAGTTCCTGGCCGTTCCGGCAGTCGTCTGTCATACGGATCGAGGAGATCCTGTCGACACGGAAGTGCTTCATGATCCCATCTTCCTCGTCGTAGCCGAGAAGGTAATAGTTCTCGTTGTCCCAGATCATGGCAAAGGGACTGACATGATAGGAAGCGCCGTTTCGCCGCAGCTGTGTTTCTTTGCGGATGTTGTATCCCATGTACTGGAAGCGGACGCTTTTGTTCTCGTTGATCGCGACCGAAAGAGCGTCAACACTGCTGAATACGCTTTCGTTCATGCTCTTGATCCTGCCGCGGACGATGACCTGACGCTGCAGATCCCGGGCTTCATGGACGCTGGCAAGACTCTCCAACTTCCGGATGAGCGCCGCGGTTTTTCGCTCCGTGATGAAGCGGGAACTCTGGATGCTGTCCACGAGCAGTTTCAGTTCGGCGATCTCAAAAGGGCGGCTCGCCAGATAGTATGCCGCTCCCGGCGCACGGACCATCCGTATATCCATGCCGAAGTAACGAAGAGCCTCGAAACTGTTGTAAAGAGCCTTCCGCTCAAGAGAGATCCCTTTCTGTTCCAGATAGGAAAGGATCTTTTTTGCGGAAACAGGATGAAATTCGTCCGTTTCACGCTGCAGATAATCAGCAAGATACAGCAGTTTCAGATCCTGATTGGAATGTCTCGACATATCATACCTCCTCATCCGGTCCGTCTTCGCCGTCCTCTGTTCCAAGGAAGGTCCGGTAGATCTCTTCCGCACTGAGCGGCTCGGAGTTCTCTTCTTCAGCGGCGCGGAAGATCTTCTTCGGCTCTTCCGGCACAACACCGGAACTGCTGCAGAGAAGAATCAGCAGGGAGACGGAGGAAAATGCGTGAAAAAGGCATTCGGCAGTGAAACGGAACATGTCGCTGCCTTTCAGGAAAAAGAGCTCCGGCAGCTGCAGGGGAACAGCGGCCAGAAATGCGAACAGTGAGAAGCCTGCGGAGACGGCGTAATGAGGTTTGTTCCCCGTCAGAAGAAAGGAAGCTGCTCGAAGCCAGCCGACGGCAAGCGCCGCGGCGCACAGCATACGCAGGATGGAAACGGAATCGTGGACGTTGATCGGACGGGCAGCGTAGCGCAGCAGCATCTCCAGAGAGAACGCTGCGGCGGGGGAGACCGCGAGAAGGTCGGTCAGCGTCTCGTTCCTCGAAGAAAGGCCTCTTGCCGCGGAAAAAAGACCCGCCGCAGCAAGAGCATGAAACAGAAGGAACAGGACGAGCAGGACCGTTTGGATGCGGCTGTAGCCGCCCGCAGACCGGACAGCCGTCACGCACTGCAGCGCGGAAAGCGCGCAGGTCGCATACAGGACCGGCTGGTGTGCCGGCAGGATGCGCAGAGGAAGTCCCGGAAGGTCCTTGTCGGAAGTCCGTTTTGTCATATACCAGAACGAGGCCGAGAAAAGGATGAGGACGCAGAGAAGGATCACGCACAGAACGGGCGCGTCTCCGAGATAATAACCGGTTACAGGGTCCGTATGGCGGAGCATCCCGATCCTGAAGAACAGAAGCGGAAAGGAGAACGCAAGATAGTACAACAGGTTCTTTTTCACAGAAACCTCCTTATGATGGAAAGATCAGTCCAGGTCCTGAAGCGTGACGCGCAGAAGGACCGGGTTGTGATCGGAATTGCGGAACTGGAGATCGTAGGTCTTGCAGGATTCGACGGTCAGATTCCGCGACACGAGGAAACCGTCGATCACATAGAACTGAAATCCCGCCTTGTTTGAGTCCAGATAGGGGATGTCCAGAGAGCGACAGGTCGGGACAGAAGGATCTGACACGGCCTGCCATGCGGAGAAATCGGCAAGATCGATCCTGCCCGGCTGCCAGGTACCGGGGAAAACGGGATATAAACCTTCGTTGGAGGAGAACGTCTGGTTGAAATCGCCGCCGGCGATAACGTAGTTGCCCTTTTCCGCTTCTGCTGAAAGGAATTCCTGCAGGAACCTGGTCTGGCGGATCTTTCCTTCCCCCGAGTCATAGGCTTCGAGGTGCAGATTGATAAGAACGAGCTCGCGCTTCGATCCCGCCACAGGGATCCTGGTGACCAGCAGGCAACGTTTTGTGTTGATCAGGGAGATCGGCCATCCGGATGCCAGAGGGAGCTGAACGCGATCTGTTTCCGCTGACCGGAACGACGAGAGGGTCATGAGACCGCTCTCCACGTTGCCGATGGGCGGAATCGGCGCGGGGAAATACAGGACCTTGAAATTGATGGCGTAGCCGGATTCCATCCCCGGGAACGCGGCGTTCAGATAATCGACTTCGTCGATACCATAAGTTCTGTCCGCCTTCCGGTCGGTCTCCTGGAAGAAGATGACGTCGGGAGAACGTTCCTCTGTGAAGGCGCGGATCGCCTGAAGGTTTTCCGTCACCCGCTCCTCGGTGGAGGTGATGACGTGTTTGCCGCCGTCCTGCCAGTAGTCCGCGTTGTCACCCAGAGCGGCGTAGCCGAGGTTCCAGGAGAGTACGGTGAAGGAATCTTCCTGGCGCAGGACCCCCGAAGCGGAGCCTTCCGGAACGATGACCTCCCGATCTGCGGGGCGGTATTCCGTCAGCGTGAAGAAGCAGACGGCAGCAAGGAGTATCCCGACGATGACCGCCAGGAGGATACCTGTGATTTTCAGAAATCTTTTCATCGTGAATGATCTCCGGAGAAAAGCAGTACGGAGGGACTGACGACTGTCCCAATTATAGGACAAATGAACGTAAAAGAAAAATGCGTCCGCGGAAGGCGGACGCATTTTTGAAAAAGTGAGATCAGTCTCTCGGATTGCGGATCTGTGCCTGAGCTGCAGCCAGTCTCGCGATCGGTACGCGGAACGGGGAGCAGGAGACATAAGTCAGGCCGACACGGTGGCAGAAGTCGATGGAGGAGGGGTCTCCGCCATGTTCGCCGCAGATGCCGAGTTTGATGTCGGGACGTGTCTGCTTGCCGAGTTCAACAGCCATTCTGACGAGTTTGCCGACGCCGACCTGGTCGAGGTGCGCGAACGGATCGTTCTCATAGATGTTCTTGTTGTAGTACTCGCCGAGGAACTTGCCCGCGTCGTCACGGGAGAAGCCGAAGGTCATCTGGGTCAGGTCGTTGGTGCCGAAGCTGAAGAACTCAGCTTCCTTGGCGATCTCGTCCGCGGTCAGAGCGGCACGCGGGATCTCGATCATGGTACCGACCTTGTAATGCAGAGGCTTGCCTTCTCTTGCGATGATGGCGTCTGCTGTGTCGGTGACGACCTTCTTGACGTACTGGAGCTCCTTGACCTCGCCGACCAGCGGGATCATGATTTCCGGAACGACTTCCATACCGGTGCGCTCCATGACTGCGTATGCGGCCTGGATGACAGCGGTGGTCTGCATTTCGGCGATCTCAGGATATGTGACGGCCAGACGGCATCCGCGGTGACCCATCATCGGGTTGAACTCGTGGAGACCGGTGATGACCTGATGCAGATCCTCAACGGAGATGTTCATCTCTTCCGCGAGAGCCTTGATATCGTCCTCAGCGGTGGGAACGAACTCATGGAGAGGCGGATCCAGGAAGCGGATGGTGACGGGCATGCCGTGCATCTCCTCATAGATCTTCTCAAAGTCGCCCTGCTGCATCGGGAGGATCTTGGCAAGAGCGTTCTTGCGCTGCTCGACCGTCTCGGAAACGATCATCTCACGGACCGCCTTGATACGGTCGGCTTCGAAGAACATGTGCTCGGTACGGCAGAGGCCGATGCCTTCTGCGCCGTACTCAAAAGCCTGACGGGCATCGCGCGGAGTGTCGGCATTGGTGCGGACGCCAAGCTTGCGGACTTCGTCCGCCCATCCCATGAAGCGTCCGAAATTGCCGGACAGGGACGCGGGAACGGTCGGGATAGCCTCAAGATAGATGTTGCCGGTGCTGCCGTCGAGGGAGATCCAGTCGCCGCGGCTGACTTTCTTGCCAGCGAGTTCGAAGTATCCTTCCTCGTCGTGCATGCGGACTTCGCCGCAGCCGGATACGCAGCAGGTTCCCATTCCGCGGGCAACGACTGCCGCGTGGGAGGTCATACCACCGCGGACGGTCAGGATGCCCTGAGAGACGTGCATGCCTTCGATGTCCTCAGGAGAGGTCTCCAGACGGACCAGAATGACTTTGTTGCCTTTTTCGGATTCTTCGATCGCTTCCTCAGCGGTGAAGACGACCTGACCGCAGGCTGCGCCGGGGGATGCCGGCAGAGCGGTGGCGGCGACTGTCGCTTTCTTCAGAGCGGCGGCGTCGAACTGCGGGTGGAGGAGAGCGTCAAGCTGCTTTGCATCGACGGCCATCAGCGCTTCTTCCTTGGTGATCATGCCCTCGTCGACGAGGTCGCATGCCACGCGGAGAGCGGCAGCTGCGGTGCGCTTGCCGTTACGGGTCTGGAGCATGTAAAGTTTGCCGTTCTCGATGGTAAACTCCATGTCCTGCATATCGTGATAGTGTTTCTCCAGGTTCGTGGCGATGGTGTTGAACTGCTCATAGACCTGGGGATTGGACTGCTGAAGCTCAGCGATGGGAGACGGGGTGCGGACGCCGGCGACGACATCTTCGCCCTGTGCATTCATCAGGAACTCGCCGAAGAGGCCCTTCTCGCCGGTGGCGGGGTTGCGGGTGAAAGCAACGCCGGTACCGGAGTTGTTGTTCAGGTTGCCGAACACCATGGGCATGACAGAGACCGCGGTGCCCCAGTGGGACGGGATCTCATTCATCTTGCGGTAGTAGATCGCGCGCTCATTGTTCCAGGAACGGAAGACCGCCTTGACGGCGCCGATGAGCTGCTCGTTGGGATCCTGCGGGAATTCGTCGCCCAGCTGTTCCTTGTAGAACTCGCGGAAGCGGACAAGCATTTCCTTCAGATCTTCGGTATCGAGTTCGATATCCTGCTTGACGCCCTTTTTCTCTTTCAGGTCGTCGATGATGACTTCGAAGCGTTTTTTGGAAAGGCCCATAACGACGTCGGAATACATCTGGACGAATCTGCGGTAGGAGTCATAAACGAAACGCTCGAACTTGGGATCGTCATTGCCTGCGATCAGTCCGGCGGCGACTTCGTCGTTGATACCGAGGTTCAGGATGGTGTCCATCATGCCGGGCATGGAAGCCGGAGCACCGGAACGGACGGAGACAAGAAGAGGCTTGGAGGGGTCGCCGAGCTTCTTTTCGTTGATCTCTTCGATCTTGTGCAGATACTCAAAGATCTCGTCCATGATCTCGGGTGCGACCTGCTCGCCGTCCTGATAATAACGGGTGCAAGCTTCTGTTGTGATGATGAAGCCCTGAGGAACCGGGAGACCGAGGTTGGTCATCTCGGCAAGGTTCGCGCCTTTGCCGCCCAGGAGTTCACGCATCGTGCCGTTGCCCTCATTGAAGAGGTAAACGTATTTGTGTGCCATGTAGATCCTCCTAACATGATTTTTGTTGCAAATGTTACCGAATTATTATAACAAAATCCGAGCTTTCAGTACAACTATATTTGGGCACATTTTTGTTTCCCGGAAGGTTGAAAAGCAACGGAAAACTCTGCGATAATAATGGTGTATCGAGGTGAAATATGAACGAGAGCAACAATCTGAAAAACGCCGTGATCCTGGCGGCCGGCCAGGGCAAGCGGATGCGCGCTGCGACCTCCAAGGTGCTGTGCGAAGTAGCCGGAAAACCGATGCTGAACTGGGTGATCGACGCGGCCCGCAAAGCGGAAGCCGGGGAGATCTGCGTTATCGCTTCGGAAACGGACGTCATGGAAGCGGCAGCAAAGGCAGGATGCATGACGCGGCAGCAGACCGAGCGTCTGGGGACCGGACACGCGGTACGCATGGCGGAGGATTTTCTTGAAGCCCGCTGTGGCGGAGACACACTGATCCTGTGCGGGGACAACCCGTTCATGGACAGTGAAACGATCGGAAAGGCCTACGGGCTGCACACCCGCCAGGGAAATGCCGTGACGGTAATCACGGCGGAGATCGCAGATCCCGCGCGTTACGGACGGATCATCCGTTCGGGGGACGCTTTGGCGGGGATCGTGGAGGACGCGGACTGCTCCGAGGAACAGAAGAAGATCCGGGAGATCAATTCAGGCGCTTTCTGGTTCCGTACGGAAGACCTTCTCGCCGCGCTGAAGAAGATCCGAAACGACAATGCCCAGGGCGAATACTATCTCACGGACGCGGTGGCGATCCTGCTGGAGGAAAACAGAAAGGCGGGAGCCTATAAAGCGGATACGGAAGATGTGGTCCTAGGAGCGAACGACCCGGCGGGCCTGCTGCTCCTCAATGAGATCGCCGCAAAGCGAGCAGTCGACCGGCATCTTGCCAACGGCGTACAGTTCCGTCTCCGGGACGGCGTCGTCATCGGGCCGGACGTCATTATCGAACCCGGAGCCGTCATTCTTCCCGGATGCACGCTGACCGGCAAGACGGTCATCCGTACCGGCGCGGTCATCGGACCGAACAGCATGGTCACGGACAGCGAGATCGGGGAAGGAACCGTATTCGAGAGCAGCAAGGCGACGGACGCTTTCGTCGGGAAAGACGTCCGGATCGGACCGTATGTCCAGCTGCGCCCCGACGCGCGGATCGGCGACAAGGTCAAGATCGGCGATTTCGTTGAGATCAAGAACAGCAGCATCGGGGAAGGGACTTCTGTCGCGCATCTGACCTATATCGGTGATGCCGATGTCGGGAAATACTGCAATTTCGGTTGCGGCGTCGTCTTCGTCAACTATGACGGCGAAGTCAAAAACAGGACCAGGGTCGGCGATTACTGCTTCGTCGGCTGCAACACCAACCTCATAGCGCCCGTCACGCTCGGCGACGGCGCATATACGGCTGCCGGAGCCACCGTTACGAAGGATGTTCCGGCAGGCGCGCTGGCGATCAGCAGGGAAGCGCTGGTCATCAAGGACGGATGGGCGGCAAAGAAACTGAAGAAATACATTGAAAAGAAACAGAAACTGAGTCAGTGACAGCAAGGATAATCGAAAGGGGCAGAAAACGGTATGAATCTTCACGGCAGAGAGATCAAGTTGTTTGCAGCGAACTCCAATCCAGGCTTGGCGGCGGACATCTCAAAGTACCTCGGGATCCCGCTCGGACGCTGCGAGGTAGGCAAATTCAGCGACGGAGAAACTTCGGTATCGGTCTATGATACGGTCCGCGGGTGCGACGTCTTCGTTGTACAGACCATCGCGGAACCGGTAAACGACAACCTGATGGAACTGCTTGTCATGATCGACGCTTTCAAACGCGCGTCCGCCGGCCGCATCACTGCTGTGGTGCCGTATTACGGGTATGCCAGACAGGACAGGAAAGCGAAGGGCAGGGACCCGATCACTGCGAAACTGGTCGCTGACATGATCACGGTGGCCGGAGCGGACAGGATCCTGACAATGGACCTGCACGCGCCGCAGATTCAAGGTTTTTTCAACATCCCGCTGGACCATCTGGAAGGCTCCACGCTTCTTTCGCCCTATGTCATGAAAAAATATGAGGGCCATTATGATAACGTAGTCGTCATGTCCCCGGACGTCGGCTCGATCAAACGTGCCAGAAACTTCGCACGGCATTTCGACGCGCCCATCGCGATCGTGGACAAACGCCGTCCGAAGGCGAACGTCAGTGAAGTCATGAACATTATCGGCGACGTCAGCGGCAAGGACGTCATTATTTTCGATGACATGATCGACACAGCAGGAACGCTGGTCGGAGCAGCGGCTGCCATCAAGGACCACGGAGCCAGAACGATCACCGCCGCCGCCACGCACCCCGTCCTTTCCGGGCCTGCGATCGAGCGGATCATGGACAGCAATCTGGACGAAGTCATCGTCCTCGATACCATCCGGGTGCCGGAGGAGAAACGTGTTCCGAAGGTCACAGTTCTGCCTTCCGGCGGATTGTTTGCGGAGGCGATCAGCAGGATCTACTCCGACAAGGCGATCTCCCCGCTGGTAGACTCGCCCTGAACAGATCGGACGGGACATCGGATAAAACTGTACGGAAACAAGCGGAAAAAAGTGCCTGAGCAACACGGTCCGGCACTTTTTCCGTTCAAAAAGAGAATCTGAAATTATACCATCAGGAGGAAATATATCACTATGGAAAAAACAAAACTCGGTATCTCTGTCGGTCTGCTGGCTGCAGGCATCTATCTTGTTACCCTGTTCGGCGGACTAGTCCCTGCGGTTCTGCTGGCGGGATACGTCCTGCTGTGTGAAGACAGCGAGTGGCTGAAAAAGAACGCGGTGAAGGCGGTGCTGATCTATGTCATGTTCTCTGTGGCGACTACGCTCCTTAACCTGATCCCGAACGCGATCAACATCGTCGACTATCTGCTTTCCGCGGTAGGAGGCAGTTTCCGTATCGGTTTCCTTTCAAATCTGGTGAGCGCCGCCACGCTGTGTCTGACTGTGCTTCAGCGTCTGCTGTTTCTCGGCCTCGGCGTGAAAGCTCTGGACGGCGGTACGATCCGCTTTGCGCCTGCGGACAGCCTGATTGAGAAGCACTGGTAAACGATTTTTCCATTCGGAACGCAAAAGAAAACGGCTCTGCTTTGCGAAACAGGGCCGTTTTTTAAGGAAAAGATTTACGGGAATCAGGAACGATCCGGGGATCCTGAAGGAAGGGAAGGATTGCGGACCAGCTTTCAGTCAGCCGGTCCAGGTTCCAGGCAGCATTGGCAGGGCTGGTGGAAGGCAGCGGAACACAGTCGATTCCAGTCGCCGGAGCGATCCAGGTCTGATAGAGCTTTTCGGCTGTTCTTCCGTTGACGAATACGGCCCGGATGTCTGCGGCGGAGAGGATCTCGCTCAGGTCGTTCGGAAGAACATCCCGGATGCTGCTGTCGGAAGAACCTGTCAGGGTACATGACCGGATCACATCCCATAAAGCGATCCGGTTGCGGAGCAGAAATGCTTTTTTCTCCTCCACTGAGGCAGGCTCCGGCTCTTCCATGATGCGTGCGAGCACGGTCCAGAACCTGTTTCGGGGATGGCCGTAGAAGAAACCCTCCTCTCTGGAACGGACGGAGGGAAAACTGCCTAGTATAAGGATCCGGGAGCGAGCGTCAAAAACAGGAGGGATCGGGTGCAGGATCGGATCGGAAGACATCGGAAACTCCTTTCCCAAAAGATAAACGGACAGGGAGATCCCTGTCCGAAACAATACCTGCTCAGCCATGCAGCTTCCTCAGCAGAGCCTTCAAACCAATCCGGAGCCGACGGTAAGCCGGTCGAACGGTCTCGTAGAGCCAGAACCAGAAGGGTTTGGTTACCAGGTCAAACTCACCGATGAATTCAATGTACCGTCCGCCCCATTGGCGTTTGAATTCATGTACAGTCCCGAAATCCGGATTTGTCTGCGGATCGCCCACAGTGCCGAACTGATCCATCCAGACGCAGCCGGCGGCTTTCTGAGCCATCAGTTTCTCATAGTAGGTGCGGTTGTTGCAGAAGGTCTCGTTCATGATCCCGCGGCTTCCCGCATGGACTGCCCAGGAATGAACACCGTAACGGACCACCAGGTGGGCGGAAATCGTCACGCCGTCCGGATAGGTCTCCGCATAACCGCGGAAGAGCTCGATCTCCCTGCCGAGACGCGCTTCTGTCTCATAGCTCTCGTTCAAAGGCCCTTCCTTCTTCAGTTTTTTCCGCCGCTCCAGACATTCCGCCAGTTCTTCTTTCAGGAGAGCGACGGTCTTTACCGGATCGACGGATCCGATATACAGATGAGCCATGTCCGCTTCTGCGAGGCATCGGTAGAAATTCTGGTAATAACGGAGAGGGAACGCATAGAACTCGTCCCGTTTGCTGGTGAGAGTGATCATCTCATAGAGTGTTTTCACATCATCGTATCCGCCTTCTCGGATATCCAGCGCGTAGTGACGGCTTTTCTTGATATTTTTCAGTACGTTTCCGGTGAACGCTTTTCCAATCGACTTTTCATCCGGTGTTAGGTCGATGCGGAACGTGAAACGGGGCTCGCGCCCCTCGAATCCGAGATTGAATCCGCGGTGCCTGTACCCAAGGGAGAGAAGACGGTCGATCACTTCCTGATTGTCAAACCCGGCGGGATCGGGGGACCCGTCCGGCAGGATCGCCCTGCGTTCGACGTCCGGATCGATAGCGACGAACATGGCTTTCCGTTCCCGGGCGAAGCCGCGCACAGCCACCGTCATCTCTTTCATAAGGTCCGGGTCGCTGTAATCCAGCACATATCCTCTCGGCGCGTAAAGGTACGGAGGGAACAGGGAAGGCCTGCGTTCCAGCAGAAGAGCGGCGGCCCGGAGCTCTCCGGTCGCCGGATCCTCCAGCCCGACGCGGTGGCAGACGATGCCTTGTTCTTCTTCCGAGAACCGGCCCCAGGCTGCGCTCTGAAGGAAGTGGCTCTTCGTCGGATGGTTCCGCACGAAATCGTCATATCGTTGTGTTTCTACATTCTGTATAAATCGCATAAAGCCTCCGGGGGATAGCCGGTTGAAGATTCCGACATCTTCAACATGGCGCCGATTGCCCGAAATATCGTGAATCCTATGGTTGAAACCGGCATTTCAGGGCAATTTTTCAACATTTTCAACGGACTTTTCAACACGGATGATCAAAAATCGCTGTCAAGGTCTGTGTACAAAGAGGAAAACCTCCTTACGCGGAGGGGAAATATTTATCCCTGACATGGGGCCAGGCAAGGACGTATTTCATCATCAGGCGCGGTTCGTCAGGGTCGAAAGCATAGTCCTTGTTCCCGACACAGCCGCCGTTCAGGGAGATGGAAGCAAGGTCCGCGTTGTGCGTCAGGTCCCACATGCCGTTGGGGTTGATACGGTAGGTATAGGGTTCTCCGTTACGGGTCCCCTCGAAAGTGAAACCGGTCTCGTCCAGCGTTCCGGTCCCTTCTCCATAGCAGTGATAGCCGTATTCCTCGTAGTCCCCGAGATCGGATTCCAGATACCGGCCGTGGGAGGAAAGGGGAAGAAGAGTACCCTCATCCAGCTGTTTCCTGACGAAGCGGGACTGCCACCGCATCCAGCCGGAGATCGTATCGATCTGCGCCGGCGTGCCGTCCGGCGACTCAAAGAACCCGTAATCGTTCAGCAGGACGTCGTAACCGCAGGCGGTACAGCGCAGATGACGCCCGGAAGTCTCCAGCGTCAGCTCCTTTTCGCAGACGGGGCAGACATACAGGATGCTCTCAAGGCCTTCCGCCGTGCGCGGTCTGCGGCTCAGGTACATGTGTTTCCGCTGCCACTCGAACTCATCGTAGGCGATTCCGTCCGTGATCACCGCGGAGATCTCTTCCGCGGAGAGCCGTTCGATATCATCCTTTGAAAGCAGAAGACTGGCTTTTACCTCGCAGGCGGAGGGATATGTTTTTCCTCTGGCCCATTTCGGACGGCGCAGGTAGTTGCCCCGGATCTGAATATTGATCACAGGAAGTCCGAGAAGCTTTGCGAGCCTGCCAATACCGGGATCCACGGCAGCGTTCTCGCCGCTGTAGCAGGTCTGCCCTTCAGGGAACATGCAGATACTCTCTCCCTTCCGCGCAACGCGCAGCATTTTGCGGACGGAGACGGTATCCGGTGCGAACTGGCGTTTCGAGATCGCACCGATGAAGTGGAACAGTTTATTATAGATTGCGTTGTGGAAGAAGTGCGAACTGATGACAAAATGCATCTGCGACTGTCTGCAGGCCCACGCGACTACGCCGAAGTCATTGAGGGACTGATGGTTCGCGACGACAAGGAAAGGCCCTTTCACGTCTTTGATCTCTTCGCGGTCCAGACGCATGCCGAAGAACCACTTCAGATAGAAATACAAAATAGCGGAGCCGAACCGGTAGAGCCACATCGGGCATTTGAATTGTTCGGAGGATGGGGCAGAAGATTCCTTCATGTGTGGGGTCCTTTCCTTGATGTCACTGTGCCTTTCCGATAATCACATCATAGCACACGGAGAAACAGAACACACAGAAAAGCCGCAGAAACCGGAAGGCCTCTGCGGCAGGGTAACCATGAATTATTTGGTGCCGAAGATGCGGTCGCCTGCGTCGCCGAGACCAGGGACGATATAGGCGTTCTCATTCAGACACTTGTCGAGAGCGGCACAATAGATCGGGACTTCCGGATGCTCGCTGTGCATGCGCTCGATTGCTTCGGGGGCTGCGACCATGCAGACCATCCTGAGTTCGGAGCAGCCGCGTTTCTTCAGAAGGTCCAGAGCGGCGCAGGCGCTGCCGCCCGTGGCGAACATGGGATCCAGGACGAAAACGATGCTGTTGGCCACATCCTGGGGCATCTTGCAATAGTATTCTACAGGCTCATGGGTCTTCGGGTCGCGGTAGACGCCGATATGGCCGACACGGGCCGTGGGGATCAGTTTCTGGACGCCGTCCACCATGCCGAGTCCGGCGCGGAGGATGGGCACGAGGGTGATCTCCTTATCCGAAAGGACTTTGAAGGTATCGGTTGCGACAGGCGTCTCGATGACCTTGTCCACAAGGGGGAGATCCTTAGTGACCTCGTAGACCATCAGGGCCGCGACTTCACTGACGAGTTCACGGAAGTCCTTGGTGGGGGTGTTTTTGTCGCGCATAAGCGAAAGCTTATGCTGGATGAGCGGATGATCAAAAATGAATACATTTTCGTACTGCATGGATGCCTCTCCTTCAGACAAAATTTTTTCGATTCTAACACATGAAAATATATCATTCAAGGCAATGAAAAGAAAAAAATCGAAAATCGTGAAAGATACCGAAAAACGGGAAAGCATCCCGTCCGCTGTGGTACAATGAAACGAAGAAAAGTGACGGAGGGAACACCATGAGAACACGTTTTTCAGAGGATGTCGACCGTAACTGTCCGCTGGGAGAATACCCGCGTCCGCAGATGGAACGGGATTCGTGGCAGTGCCTGAACGGCGAATGGGACTATGCGATCACCGGCGATACGGACGAAGTCGCGGCGTGGGACGGAAAGATCCTTGTGCCGTTCTCACCGGAGACCGAACTGTCCGGCGTGGGCAGGGTCCTGAAGACTGACGAAGTACTGTGGTACCAGCGCGCATTTTCCTATCACAGGGAAAAAGAAGGCGAGAGGACGCTGCTGCATTTCGGCGCAGTGGATCAGCGGGCCGTCGTGTATCTGAACGGCGAAGAGGCCGGAAAACACCGGGGCGGATATACCGCTTTTACGCTGGAGATCACGGATCTGCTGAAAGAGGGAGAGAACCTTCTGACGGTACGGGTGGAGGATCCCCTGTCCAAATACGGAGATGCCAGAGGCAAGCAGGCAGAGAAACCCGGTGGGATATGGTATACGTCTCAGAGCGGGATCTGGCAGACGGTATGGACCGAAACGGTTCCGGAAAAGTATGTCTCATCCCTGAAAATCGATCCCGATCTGGACGCAGGTAAATGCCGGGTGACCGTGGTCAGTGAGACATCGGAACCTGTGATCCTGAATCTCGGAGGCGTTTCCTACGTCGGAAAGACCAACGTCCCCGTCGAGATGAAACCGGAGAAAATCCGCGCCTGGAGTCCGGAGGATCCGTACTTGTATTCGTTTACCGTCCGGATGGGAGATGATGAAGTCCGCAGTTATTTCGGACTGAGGAAGTTCTCCGTCGGGAAGGATGGGAACGGAGAGCCGAGACTGTTTCTGAACGGAAAACCCTATTTCCACAACGGGCTGCTGGACCAGGGATACTGGCCGGACGGACTTTATACAGCGCCCACCGACGAGGCGATGATCTACGATATCGAAGCGATGAAGGCGATGGGGTTCAACTGCCTGCGCAAACACATCAAGATAGAGCCTGACCGGTGGTATTATCACTGCGACAGACTCGGGATGCTGGTCTGGCAGGATATGCCGTCCGGCGGAGGCAACTACTCCGGTCTCGTCACACTGACTTCCGTCGCTTTTTCCAGATTCTCACTGAAGGATAACCGTTACAAACTTTTCGCTAGGGAAGACGCGGACGGGAGAGAGCAGTATTATAAGGATCTCACCGACATGGTGAAACAGCTGTACAATGCGGTCTGCATCGCGGTCTGGGTCCCCTTCAACGAAGGATGGGGTCAGTTCGACTCGGAAAAAGCGGTGGAAAAGATCCGGGAGATCGATATATCAAGAACGATCGACCATGCCAGCGGATGGCATGACCAGCATATCGGGGAAGTCCAGAGTCTCCATATCTACCTCAAACCTGTGCGGTTCCGGAAGGACCGGTACGGACGGGCAGTATGCCTCACGGAATTCGGGGGACTTACTCTGGGGTTGGAGGGACATACCTACGAGGCGAAAGAAGCGGGGTATTTCCGGTCAAAGAACCTCGGCGGACTGAAAGAAGACTTTGAAAAACTGTATAAGGATCAGATCTTCCCCGCATGGAAAAAGGGGCTTGCAGCGGCGATCTATACGCAGGTCAGCGACGTCGAGGGAGAGGTCAACGGACTTCTGACTTATGACAGGGAGATCGAGAAACTGCCGAGGGAATTCTGCAGGGAACTGTTCCGGCCGATATCGGAAAAGAACGGCGCAAAACAGGGATAACTATTACAAAGAGAGAATAAGGAGAAATACATGGCAAACCGGTACACAAAACAGCAGCTTTCGATCGCGAATGCGACCGGACTGGATCTGGATAAAGAGACAGGTGTTTATTTCGGAAAGGTCGGCGGGGTATACTCCGCTCTTTTGAGACTGATCTCCAATCAGTATCTGATGTCTTTCAGCGTCGCCCGAAACGGCATGCAGCCCAGTCCCTCGGACATGCAGATCGCCGTGAGCGGATGCGATGCCCTTCAGTCATGCAACGTTCAGGGATCGAGAGTCAATTTCTATATCAAATCCGCGGTCTCCGGCAAGAAGACCATCGAGAACTTGGGGACGGCTGCCGGGTATCTCTATCAGTTCTTTTCCCAGAACAGCTTTGTAAACTGCTGTGAATCCACGTTCCGTATCGGACCGACGGAATGCTATCTGATCAGCGGAAATCCGATGTTCCTCAGCGAAGAGGGATTCCGGATGCTGAGCGAGAGAGCAATGGGCGAGACGATCGTCCGTGAAGAAAAACAGGAAAACTTCGTCGCAGGCGCCGTCGGTGCGCTTATCGGGTCTCTTGCCGGCGCAGCAGCTCTTGTCCTGATCAGTCAGCTGGGATACATCTCTGTCATTTCCGGAATGATCATGGGCGTCTGCACGGTGGCGTTGTATGAGAAATTCGCGGGCAAGATCTCCGCGAAAGGCGCGATCATCTGCGCGGCGGTCATGATCCTGATGGTCTATATCGCAGACCGTGTCGACTGGGCAGTGCTGCTTCACAGACAGGCGGATTACGGTCTCTTCGAGGGATATCAGGCGCTGCCCGAACTGCTGAAGTACGATTATATCGAGAAGAGCCGTTATTTCGGTAATCTGGCTCTTGAATACCTGTTCACGGCGTTGGGCGCCGGTCCGTCGCTCTTCGTAAAGATGAAGGAAAACAAAATGAGCGCCACGACACGCAGGATGATCGGACTCTCTTCTCAGGGGTGATCGATGGTCAGACGCTGTAAAGACAGTTTGATAAAGTTCTTTGAGAATTTCCGCAGAGACGGCCTGACAGAGAAGGAATTCCGATGGGCCGTCATGATCGTCGTCGCTCTGAAGATGATCCTCGTCTGTATGCAGATGATACAGATCTTTCCCGGAAACGCACCGGTGGACGACGAACTGATGCTGTCGGCTGCCGAGAGCATCGGTACTGGAAACTGGCTCGGGGCATATTCATGGGAGACGATTGCGAAGAGCATGGGGTTTGCCGTGTGGCTGTGGTTGCTTCATGTGCTGCATATCCCGTATCTCGTCGGCAACCAGCTGCTGTACGCGGCAGCATGCCTGTTTACGGCCAATGCCCTCCGCCCGGTGTTCCGCGGACGCGGTTCGAGATTCGTTGTTTTCTTCGTGCTGTGGTTCTCGCCGTTTGCGACGGCACAGTTCACGCTGCGGGTCTACAGGGACAGCATACTGCCCGCGGTGATCCTGATCGTGTTTGCCGCCGTCGCCGGGTACTGTCTGCGAGTGCGGGAAGATACCGGCGTTCAGGCGCGGTATGCCCTCACGGCGGGATTGTTTACCGGTTTCGCACGTCTGATCCGGGACGATGCTATCTGGATCTATCCCTTCGTGGTCTGTGCGACGCTTTTCTATCTGCTGTGTGCGCTGTTCGGAAAGGAACAGGAAGACAGACTGAAAAAAACGCTGCTGATCCCGGTATCTCTGATCGCGGCGTTTGCCGTTCCGGTCATCGCTTTCTGCGCGATGAACCAGAAATACTACGGTGTATTTCTGGTCAACGAGACCAGCGAACCGGAATTTACCGCGGCAATTTCGGCGATGCAAAGGGCGGATACGGATCTTCCGCATGAAGGTATCGCTGTCTGCCGAGATACGAGGATGAAACTGTACGAAGCGGTCCCGGAACTGGCGGAACTTGGCGCTTATCTGGAACAGGATGCGTATTATAACGGATACGGATGGCCGGAAAACGGGGAATTCAACAGCGGTGGATTCTTCTGGGCAGTAAAAAGAGTCAGTTTCGAATCGGGACTCGCGACGGACGCGGTATCCGCGCGCAGATATTTCCGGTCACTGGCGGACGCGATCGAGAAAGCATACAGGGAAGGAAGACTGGAAGAAAACAAGAGCGCAGCGGTGTTCAGCAGTTTTCTGGTCCCATATGACAAGTCCTTCCTTGCGCCGACGCTGAAAGAAATCGCTTCTTCGGCAGAATGTATCCTGTTTTTTGAACAGACCTCTTCGCTGGCACCTCTCAGTTTTGCAACGACGGAACAGGCGAAGCACTGGTGGGGATATACTTATACGATGCCGAGCTACAACGCGAAAGCGGGAACAGCAGAGGCGGACTACTTCTTTCCGCAGCAGATTGCCGAGATCCTTTTTACCGTGATCCGGTGGGCATATCGCGTTGCCGTATATCCGGCGTTGGCGGTGATGTTCGTCTGCTTGTTTCATGCGTTAAAGGAAACGATTCAGAAGATCAGGACGATGCTTTTTTCAACGAAGGCGATGTGCGCTGTGTTACTGCTCGGCGTCATCCTGTCTGTCTTTGTGCGCGTGGTGCTGATCTCCTACATCGAAGTCACGAATTTCCGTATAGGTACCTATCTCCTGTATCTGTCCGGCGCAGCGGTGCTGGTAATCGCGCTTTCTGCAGCAGGCGCTGCGGCGTCGTACGAGTGGCTCGTACGACGGGAAAAAGAGAAACAGTGAAAAGAGTCCCCTTCCGGGGACTCTTGCGGTGAACGTGATACTGTGATATCTTATTGTATGCCGAAGAAGAAACCAAACGGCGGATCGGCACTTTTAGTATGGCTGTTGCCTTGCTTGTCACATAAAACCGAATAAAACACATGCGCCCGTAGCTCAGTTGGATAGAGCGTTTGCCTCCGGAGGAAACTAGTAGGCCTTCCGAGAAAAAAGCCCGAGGTGGTATGCTCAGAATTCAAGTAGTCATGAGCGCGTAAAAAAAACTGAATATGTCCATGTAGCTCAGCTGGATAGAGTACGTGCCTCCGGAGCAGAAGGTAAAACCTTGTGTCCAAAAGAGCAAAAGCATAGCGTCTATAG